>PJUA01000038.1_pt1 | contig 175708 bp, 162 predicted proteins | sample 1512151 | NCBI WGS metagenome assembly PJUA01 (sample SAMN08177678, study PRJNA422409) | Soil metagenome, whole genome shotgun sequencing project. | isolation source: Soil enriched on filter paper: beechwood xylan treatment | place: USA: Madison | collected 2015-01-15 | reverse complement strand
TACCGGATCGACGGCGTGCTGCACGAGGTGCAGCGGTCGCCGAAGCAGATCCAGGGCGGCGTCATCAGCCGCGTGAAGATCATGAGCGACATCGACATCGCGGAGAAGCGCAAGCCGCAGGACGGCCGCATGTCGGTCGTCCACAACGGCCGCAAGATCGACCTCCGCGTGGCGACGCTGCCCACCGTGTGGGGCGAGAAGATCGTTATGCGCATCCTGGACAACTCGACGGCGTCGCTCGACCTTCGCGACCTGTCGTTCCTCGAGCACAACTACGCCACGTACCAGGACTCGTACACCAAGCCCTACGGCATGATCCTCGTGACCGGCCCGACCGGTTCGGGGAAGTCGACGACGCTCTACGCGACGCTCAACGCGGTGTCGAAGCCGGAGATCAACGTCATCACCGTCGAGGACCCCGTCGAGTACCGCCTGGGCGGGATCAACCAGGTGCAGGTCAACCCCAAGGCCGGCCTGACGTTCGCCTCGGCGCTGCGCTCCATCCTGCGGTCAGACCCGGACGTCGTCCTGCTCGGTGAGATCCGTGACCACGAGACCGCGCAGATCGCCATCGAGGCCGCCCTCACCGGCCACCTCGTGCTCTCGACCCTGCACACCAACGACGCGCCTTCGGCCATCACGCGACTCACCGAGATGGGGATCGAGCCGTTCCTCGTCGGGTCGGCCCTCGACTGCGTGGTGGCACAGCGGCTCGCCCGCAAGCTCTGCACCAAGTGCCGTGAGCCGTACACGCCCACCCCAGAGGAGCTCGAGGCGGCGCGGTTCCCGTGGATGCCGGGGGAGCCGATCCCGGAGCTCATGCGGCCGGCGGGGTGCGTCGCCTGCTCGAAGACCGGGTACAAGGGACGAATCGCGCTGCACGAGGTCATGCGCGTGACCGAGGAGATCGAACGGCACGCCGTCGCGCACTCGTCCGCAGCAGAGATCAACGCGACCGCCACGAAGCAGGGGATGCTGACGCTCCGCGAGGACGGCTGGCAGAAGGTCGCGATGGGCCTCACGTCGATCGAGGAGATCCTGCGCGTCGTGGCGTGAGCGCGCCCGCCGTCCGCACTCCTGCACGTGTGGCCTGCGACGGGCCGCTCAAGTCGGGCGCACGACGGGCCGATGAAGGACCAGGTGCCGATGAGGCGCCGACCGAGGGTGTCGTGCGTACGACGGTGACCATGTGGAGGCAATGACGTGAGCGAGCCCTACCACCCGCCCGCCGGGGAGCCGACGCGGCCCTTGCCGCCCTATCGGCCGGTTGGCCCGCAGGCGGGCGATCCGACGACTCGTCCGCTCACGCAGGCGGCGTTCTCGCCGATCCCGTCGCAGAGCACCGCGCCGAGCCAGCCGGTCGCGGCCTACGCGCCGCCACCGGCGCCGGCCGTCACCACGGCTCCCGGCGCCGCCTACCAGTCCGGGCCGGTGCAGCCGGAGTTTGCCGCGACCGGCCGGGCCGGCGTGGCGCTGCCGCAGGCGTCAGCCGCTCCGGGAGGCCTGCCGGTCAGCGGTGGCCGTGCGTTCGTCCCCCAGCCGCAGGCGCACGCGCCGGCCGGTCCGTTGCCCGGAGCCCCGGGTCACGTACCGTCGCCCAGCAGCCCCGCCCCGCGTGCGGAGGCCGCTCGTGTCGTCCGCGACCGCCCCGTGCGTTCCGGGATGGGCCAGGAGCGGCACGACGACGACGTGGTCATCGACGACATCCTCAGCCGGATGGTCGCGCTCGGTGCCTCCGACGTCCACCTGACCTCTGGCGCACCGCCGTCGGTCCGTGTCTCCGGTTCGCTCCGCCCGCTGGAGGGTTTCGGCCCGATGCAGGCCGAGCCGCTCCGCCGTGTGCTCTACGGGATCCTCACGCAGAAGCAGCGCGAGACCTTCGAGGCGAACCTGGAGCTCGACCTCTCCTATGCCGTGCGGGCGCTCGCGCGGTTCCGGGTGAACATCTACCAGCAGCGCGAGTCCGTCGGCGCCGCGTTCCGCGTGATCCCGTACGAGATCAAGCCCCTCGAGGACCTCGGCGTGCCGCCCGTCGTCGGGACGTTCGCGGGGCTGCCCCGCGGCCTCGTGCTCGTCACGGGTCCGACGGGCTCGGGAAAGTCGACGACGCTCGCCTCGATCATCGACCTCGCGAACCGGACTCGCGAGGACCACATCATGACCGTCGAGGACCCCATCGAGTTCCTCCACCGGCACAAGAAGTCCCTCGTCAACCAGCGCGAGGTCGGCGCGGACACGCACTCGTTCGCGAACGCGCTCAAGCACGTCCTGCGGCAGGACCCCGACATCATCCTCGTCGGTGAGATGCGCGACCTGGAGACGATCTCCGTCGCGCTGACCGCCGCGGAGACCGGGCACCTCGTCTTCGCGACGCTGCACACGCAGGACGCAGCGCAGACCATCGACCGCGTCATCGACGTCTTCCCGTCGGGACAGCAGGCCCAGGTGCGCACGCAGCTCGCGGGTGCGATCCAGGGCGTGGTCTGCCAGACGCTCTGCAAGCGCGCTGACTCGCCGGGCCGGGCCGTCGCGACCGAGGTCCTCGTCGCGACACCCGCCATCCGGAACCTGATCCGTGAGGGCAAGACGCACCAGATCTACTCCGCGATGCAGGCGGGGGCTCAGCAGGGCATGCACACGATGGACCAGCACCTGGCCGACCTGGTCAAGTCCGGGAAGATCTCGTACGAGGTCGGCCTGGAGAAGTGCCACCACGTCGAGGACTTCAACCGGCTCGCCGGCCGGATGGGCGGCGTCTCGCAGGGGGCCGCAGGCCTGACGGCTGCCGGTGGCGCCGGCGCTTACGACGGAGGCTACTGATGGCGACCAAGACGTTCGAGTACGCGGTCCGTGACCGGACCGGCAAGCTGGTCAAGGGGCGCGTCGAGGCGAGCAACCAGGCGGCGGTCGCGAACCGGCTGCGCGAGATGGGCATGGCCGCCGTGTCGATCAACGAGGTCAGCACGGGCGGTCTCAACACCGAGATCAAGGTGCCGGGCCTCAGCGACAAGGTCTCGCTCAAGGACATCGCGGTCATGTCGCGCCAGCTCGCGACCATGATCAACTCGGGCCTGTCGCTGCTGCGTGCCCTGACGATCCTCGCCCAGCAGACCGAGTCGAAGGCGCTGGCGAAGGTTGTCGCCCAGGTGCGCAACGACGTCGAGACGGGCGTCGCGCTGTCGACCGCCCTCGGCCGGCACCCGCAGGTCTTCCCGCCGCTGATGATCAACATGGTCAAGGCGGGCGAGGTCGGCGGCTTCCTGGACCAGGTGCTCGTGTCGGTGGCGGGCAACTTCGAGTCCGAGCTCAAGCTGCGCGGCAAGGTGAAGAGCGCCATGACCTACCCGGTCGTGGTGTTCGTGATCGCGATCCTGGCCGTCGTCGGCATGCTGCTGTTCATCGTGCCCGTCTTCGAGAACATGTTCGCCTCGCTCGGTGGTGCGCTGCCGGCGCCGACGCAGTTCCTCGTGTTCCTGTCGGATGTGCTCCGCTACGCGATCGGCCCCATCGTGATCGCGATCGTCGTCTTCGCGATCTGGTGGTCGCGGCACAAGAACGACCGCGCGCTGCGCGAGAAGGTCGACCCGTTCAAGCTCAAGCTGCCCGTGTTCGGGAACCTGTTCAAGAAGATCGCGATCGCCCGCTTCACGCGGAACTTCGGCGCGATGCTGCATGCCGGTGTCCCGCTGCTCCAGGCGCTCGACATCGTGGGGGAGACCAGCGGCAACGTCGTCGTCGAACGTGCGACGAAGGCCGTCCAGGAGTCGGTGCGCACCGGCCAGTCGCTCGCGGGGCCGCTCACCGAGCACCCGATCTTCCCGCCGATGGTCGTGCAGATGATGGCCGTCGGCGAGGACACGGGCGCGCTCGACACGATGCTCGGCAAGGTCGCGGACTTCTACGACCAGGAGGTCGAGGCCACCACGGAGCAGCTCACGAGCCTCATCGAGCCGCTCATGATCGTGGTCCTCGGCTCGCTCATCGGCGGCATGATCATCGCGCTCTACATGCCGATCTTCTCGATCTTCGAACTGGTCCAGTGACGGCGCGCGTCGACCGGGAGGCCGGCTTCTCGCTCGTCGAGCTCCTCGTCGTGATCGCGATCGTCGGCATCCTCGCCGCGATCGCCGTCCCCGTCCTGATCGGGCAGCAGGCTCGCGCCCACGACGCGCGGGTCAAGTCCGAGGTCCGGTCGGTCGCTGTCGTGGTCGAGGGTGCGGTTGACGGCGACGGGTCGTTCGACGAGGAGAAGGTGCGCGACGACGTCCGGGTGAGCCCGGGCACGGTGATCGAGGTGGCTGCCGACGGCGAGCTGTGGTGCGTGCGCGGCTGGCACGACGGCGCCGTCGACAGCCAGCGGTGGGTGCTCGACGCGTCGGGCCTCGCCGTCGACGAGACGCGCTGCACCGCTCCCGCTGAGCTCGTCCTTCCCTGAGCCCCTGCGCCGACGGGGTACGTGGGCGGTTCGCGTGTCGGTCGGCGCTTCGTCCCATGCATTGCGTCGCGCCCGGACGTGTCCTCGGCCAGGCGGTTCGTCCGCTCGGGTGATTCGCGGCTCGGATCGTCAAGGCCTCGCCCGCTCGTCCCGAAGTACGCAGCGGGACGGCCGCCGGCCGGCACCACTGACCAGTTGGACCTGACTCTGGAACGGGGACGGGCATGATCGCTCGCATCAGCAAGGCTCTCAACGAGAAGGACAAGGAGCAGGGCTTCACGCTCATCGAGCTCCTCGTCGTCATCATCATCATCGGCATCCTCGCGGCCATCGCGATCCCGGTCTTCCTGAACCAGCGGAAGAGCGCGGTCGACGCCTCGATGAAGTCGGACCTGCGCACGGTCGCCACCGCGATGGAGACCTACCTCACGTCGAACAACTCGTACCCCGACACCGCGGCCGAGCTCGGCACCGTCGCGATCTCCGACGGCAACGTGCTCACGGTCGTCGCGGACGCCGACAGCTACACGATCCACGCGACGCGCGAGACGGACGCTCAGCCGGGAAGCCTCGGCACGGGTCAGGCGTGGGTCTACAACAGCGAGGCCGGCGGCCTCCAGTCGGAGAAGGGTGCCACCGCCACCGGCGGGTTCGCGGTCTCCTCGGCGGCTCCCGCCGAGGGCGGCGAGGGCTGACGCAGCCTCCGTACGCACCGCGGTCGCCGGGGAGGGGCACGTCCACTCCCCGGCGGCCGCTCCGCTGTCACCCACGAGCGAGGAGGACGACGTGATCCGCCCCAGCACCGCAGCACGCGCCGACGACAGCGGGTTCACGCTGGTCGAAGTGGTCGCCGCCCTCGCCGTCATGGCCGTCATCTCGACGGCCGCCCTCTACTTCTTCGTGAACGGCACCCGCACCGTCACGCACCAGAGCCGCAGCCAGGCCGCCGTCACCGTCGCGTCCGAGTCGATGGAGCAGGCGTTCGCCGTGAGCGCGAAGCCGGTGACGAAGAGCGGCACGACGTTCTCGGGGCTGCTGGTCGACCGGACGCAGAGCGAGGTGGACGCCGCGTGGAACGCCGCCACCGCGGCGGGCCTCGAGGGCCTCGACCAGTCGTACCCGGCCTGGGACCCGCACCCGACGTCCGGCGGTGACCCCGCCGTCGACCTCACGCGGACGACGACCCTCGACGGCGTCGCCTACACGTCCGACATCCTCATCGGCACCTGCTACCGCGTGACCACGAGCACCAACCCGGAGGACTGCACGCGCGTCGCGGGGCAGGTCAACGACCCGGGCGTCGCACCGGCGGGCCGCGCCCAGCTGCTGCGCGTCATGGTGCTCGTGTCCTGGCCGGACACCGCGGGCGTGTGCGACGGCACGTGCACGTACCAGGCGCAGTCGCTCGTCGACCCCAACTCCGACATCGTGTGGAACAACACGACGCGTCCGATCGCGATGGACGACCAGTCGTCGGTCGAGGTCGGCGCCTGGGTCGACATCGCGGTCCTGCTCAACGACGTGCTCGGACCGGTGACGTCCGACCCGGTCGTCAACGTCACCGCCCCGTCGATGGGCAGCGTCAGCCGCCCCCGCGTGGGCGAGCTGCGCTACACCGCGCCGGCCAACGCGTCGGGACTCGTGACGTTCACCTACCAGCTCAAGGACCAGGCGGGGCACATGTCCGACCCCGCCACGGTCAGCGTCAGGGTCACCGGCAAGGCGTTGCCGGACACCGCCACCGCTGTGCGACGGGTGTCCGTGAGCCTGCCCGTGACCAGCAACGACCTCGGGTCGCCCACGAGCGTGGTCATCGACACCCCGCCGACCGGTGCCACGGCCACGCCGAACCCCGACGGGCGGACCGTGCAGTTCTACGCGAACAACGTGGGCACGTACACGTTCCGCTACCACTTCAACGACGGGAAGTCGGACAGCACGCAGGCCGAGGTCACGGTCGTCGTCACGAACTACCCCGCACCGCTCGTCGCCGACTTCACCGCGATCGTCCCCGCGACGCTCGTGACGACCGACGTCGACCTCAACATGCTCGGCAGCACGCTCAACCCGCCGGGGTACCTGTTCGAGGTGATGTCGATGAACATCAACCAGGGCCAGCTGAAGATCGACGGCCCGAGCGGTGTCCGCAACGTCAACATGAGCAACTACAAGCGGGGGACGAGGTTCCTGTACGCGCCCCAGACGAACGTGCTCGGGACGTGGACGTTCACCTACCGCGTGCTCGACCCGGAAGGCGGGCAGCCGTCAGCGGTCAAGACGGTGACGATCCGGATCGTCCCGGTCGCCGTGGACTTCACCGTCAATCTCCAGGGCAACAGGTCGTCCGAGCAGCGCATCGACCTGAAGAACGTCGCGGGGATCGCCCCGACGAACTTCGGCGGCACGGTCAAGCTCGTCGACGCCGCGTTCCCGTCCTGCGTCACGAACCCCGGAAACCAGGAGTACCAGAACGGCCTGATCAAGGTCCGGACCCAGGGCATCACCAACAAGACCTGCACGATGGCGTACCAGCTCGTGTCGCCGACGGACCCGCTGACGGTGTCCGACGTCAAGACGATCACGCTCGTGGTGGGGAAGTGAGGTCCGCCCTCGACCCCCGTCGGGCCGGCGCGGACGACGGGATGACGCTCGTCGAGCTGCTCGTCTCCATGGCGATCTTCACGATCCTCGTCAGCGTCGTCATGGGCGGCGTGGTCATCATGAGCCGCAACACGGTGCGCACCGACATGACGGTGGCGGCGAGCGACGGGGTGCGAACCGCGTTCCAGCGCATGGACCGGCAGGTGCGGTACGCCGAGGCGATCAACTTCCCCGGGGCGGGCGCCGACGGACGGCGCTACGTCGAGTTCCGCGTGGGCGCCACCGTCTCCGCGAACGGGAAGGCCATGTGCACGCAGTGGCGGTGGGACCCGACGACGGGGCGCGTGGAGCGCCGGTCGTGGGAGGACAAGCCCAGCCCGGCCATCCCCGGGTTCAGCACGATCGTCAGCGACGTGCAGGCGCCCCTGAGCGGCGGCACGGACCCGTACCCGTTCCGGATGGTGAAGGCCACCGACGCCAACCCGAGGCAGCGGCTCGTGATGCGCCTGCGCGTGGGTGACCCCTCGTTCACGCGCACCGTCGAGTCCGAGTCGGAGTTCGTGGCGCGCAACAGCTCGAAGAACTCGCTCACCAACAACGACAGCGTGAGCGCCGGAGTGAGCGACATCCCGGTGTGCATGGCAGGAGGACGACCGTGAGGTGGATCCGCACCCGACTCGACGAGGCCCGTCGCGACGGGCAGGAGTCAGGCGTCGCGATGCTGAGCGCGATCATGGTGATCCTCATCATGACGACGCTGAGCGTGCTGGTGCTCGGGCTCGTGCTCTCGCAGACGATGCCGACCCAGTTCGCCCGGAAGAACACGCAGACGATCTACGCCGCGGAGGCCGGGATCGAGACGGCGCTCGGCGCCCTGCGGACGGCCCAGGGCAGCCCCGACTTCGTGGGTGCGGTCTACGGTGACATCCGCAAGCTGCCGTGCACCATGGCGGGCACGGTCGCGGCGCCCGGTGGTGAGCTCGCCTACTCGGTCACCGTCCGCTACTACCGGGACAACCCGGCGGGCCAGAACGAGACGTGGCTCAACTCGAAGAAGCTCGCGTGCGTGCCGGGTAACGGCACGACGCTGCAGCCGTTGTTCGCGTACATCACGTCGACCGGTGACGCGCCCTCGGGCAGCGCCGTCGCGGACGACGAGGGCGTGCGCACGATGTCGAGCATCTACCGCTTCAACACGACGAGCACCAACGTGATCGGCGGGCGCATCTACAGCTACGAGACGAAGTACTGCCTGCGTGCCGACGGCACGACCGCGGGCTCGTCGGTCAGCTACGTCGACGTCGCCTCGTGCGGTGTCGACGACGACCGCGAGCTGTGGGTCTGGGACACCGACTACCGCATCAAGCTCGCCCTCTCGACGCTGCCGGGCTCCGGCCCGCCGCTGTGCATCACGGGTCCGTCGACGAACACGAGCACGGTGACGCTCGCGCGGCTGCAGACCTGCGCCGCGACGACCGGCACGTCGCGCTGGAACCAGCTGTGGAGCTGGGAGGCCGGGGCGCGGTGGAAGGGCGAGAACACCGACATCACCAACTACGGGTCCTTCTGCCTGCGTGCCCAGACCGACTCCGGGACGAGCCCCAAGAACAGCAAGCTCTACACGGGCGCGTGCGCGGACAAGGCGGAGTGGGGCTCGTTCAACCCCGACCCCGCGGTGGGTGCCGGCGCAGCAGGCCCGAGCACGAGCCAGGTCGTGAACTTCCTCGAGTTCGGCCGGTGCTTCGACGTGACGTGGGCGGCAGTGACCCACCCGCACATGATCATCTACCCCTGCAAGCAGGACCCGTCGGGCGGCAGCAAGCTCGACTGGAACCACAAGTGGTTCTACACCGAGCCGACCGGTGGCAACGGCTCGGTCGAGACGACCATCTACGTGCGGCGCAACAACAGCGACGGCGACAAGTGGTGCCTCAAGGCCTCGAGCACGACGACCTACCCGACGCTCGCGACGTGCAACGCTTCCGACCCGCAGCAGAAGTGGATCCGCGCCGCGGACACCGGCAACTACCAGACGAGCTACACGTTCGTGCCCAAGTCCAACCCCACCCGCTGCATCGGGCTCGGGGACAAGTTCGAGGGCGCCTGGTCGAAGATGGTGCTGACCGACTGCACGGGCGGGCTCGACCAGAAGTGGAACGCGCCGCCGGAGAACGTCAGCGCCTCCGTGGGCAACTACCTCGAGAGCCGGGGCGGATGAGGCAGGCTCGGTCATCGTGACCCCACTGCTCGTCGTCCTGGTCGGCCTGCTCGGACTGCTCGTCGGCTCGTTCCTCAACGTCGTCGTCTGGCGGGTGCCCCGCGGCGAGTCGGTCGTCAGCCCTCCGAGTGCGTGCCCGTCGTGCGGGCACCGCATCCGGCCCTGGGACAACGTGCCCGTCGTGTCGTGGCTGGTGCTGCGGGGGCGGTGCCGGGACTGCCGGTCGGCGATCAGCGTGCGCTACCCGCTCGTCGAGGCCCTGACGGGCGTCCTGTTCGCGCTGGCGGCGTGGTGGCTGGGGCCGGTGTGGGCGCTGCCGGCGTTCCTGTACCTGGCGGCCGTGTCCGTCGCGCTCTGCCTCATCGACCTCGACGTCCACCGGTTGCCGGACGCGATCGTGCTGCCGTCGTACGTCGTGGGCCTCGTGCTGCTCGGGCTCGCCAGCTGGAACCCGGGGGGGTCGAGCGACTGGGCGGCGTTGCTCCGCGGCGCGACCGGTGCCGCCGCGATGTTCACGTTCTACTTCGTCCTCGTCGTGATCCGGCCCGGCGGGATGGGCTTCGGCGACGTCAAGCTCGCCGGCGTGCTGGGCCTCTACCTCGGATGGGTCGGCTGGTCGAGCCTCGTCGTCGGCTGGTTCGCCGCCTTCGTGCTCGGTGGCGTCTTCGGCAGCCTCCTGATGCTCGCGCGGCGCGCGGGCCGCAAGACTGCCATCCCGTTCGGCCCGTGGATGCTGCTCGGTGCGGCGGTCGGCCTCGTGGTCGGCCCCCAGCTCGCCGACGCGTACCTCGGCCTGATGTAGCGCGCGGAGGTCTCTCCAGACGCCTCAAGCGTCGACCCCGCGGTGCCGATAGAAGCCCCGTAGGCAGCACCTCTGCGGAAGGACGACCTGTGGCGTCAACGCGTGTCATCGGCCTCGACATCGGCACCACAGCGGTGCGCGCTGCCGAGGTGGAGTTCGGTTCCGGCGGTCCCGCCGCGACGCCGAGCCCGACCCTCCTGCGTGCGGGCACCGTGCCTCTCCCGCCGGGTGCGGTGCGGGACGGTGAAGCGGTCGACCCCGGTGTGGTGTCCCACGCCCTCAAGCAGCTGTGGTCGACCGCAGGCTTCTCGTCGAAAGACGTCGTCATCGGCGTCGGCAACCAGCGCGTGGTCGTGCGCGAGCTCGACCTGCCGTGGATGCCGCTGTCGCAGCTCAAGGCCTCGCTGCCCTTCCAGGTCCAGGAGCTGCTGCCCGTGGCCTCGTCGGACGCGCTGCTCGACTACTACCCCACGGGGGAGTCGGCGGGCCCGGAAGGGCGCCAGGTGCACGGCATGCTGGTCGCGGCCCAGCGCGACACGGTCGCCGCCAACGTGCTCGCCGTCGAGGGAGCGGGCCTGCGGCCCGTGATGGTGGACCTCAACGCGTTCGCCCTCCTGCGTGCGCTCGCGCGTGGTGACCTCGCCCAGCGGGTCGTCGCGTTCGTCGACATCGGTGCGCGCGTCACCAACGTCGTGATCGCCGACTCCGGGTCCCCGCGCCTCGTGCGCATGCTGCCCTCGGGCGGCCAGAACGCCACCGACGCCGTCGCGTCGGCGATGTCCATGTCCCAGCCCGAGGCCGACGCGCTCAAGCGGGAGATCGGCCTCGGGTTCGCTCCGCAGGCCGGCTTCGAGGCCGCGGCCGAGGCGGTCATGAACGCGACCCGGATCCTGGCCGAGTCGGTCCGCAACACGTTCGTGTACTACTCGTCGAACAACCCGGGCCGGGGCATCGAGGCCGTCGTCCTCACCGGCGGTGGAGCCCACCTGGCCGGCCTGGGGCAGTTCATGTCGAGCTCGACCCGCCTGCCCGTCCTCCTCGGGGACCCGCTGGCGAACTTCAGGTTCGGGAAGAACGTCGATCGCGCCGCGCTCGCCGGCGCCGAGCCCCTGGTCGCCCTCCCGGTCGGCCTCGCTTACGGAGTGGCCGCATGAGTGCCCTGCTGGACCGCGCCCCGTCGCGGCAGAAGAAGTCGGCAGCACCGACCCCCGTGGGTCTCCCGCAGGTCAACCTGCTCCCGCCCGAGGTCCGCGCCGCCCGGTCGTTGTCGGTCGTCAAGCGCTGGCTCGCGATGGCCGTCGTGCTCGTGGTCGCCCTGATCGCGCTCGTCTACGTCTTCGCGCTCATCGTCCGGGGTCAGGCCGACGAGCGACTCGCGGCCGCGGAGCACCGCACGACGACGCTGCTCGTCAAGGAGCGCGAGTACGCCGAGGTGCCCCAGGTGCTCGGCGCGATCGAGCGGACCAAGAGTGCTCGGCTCGTCGCGACCTCGACCGAGGTCCTGTGGCGGCCGTACCTGGACGCGGTCGTCGCCGTCATGCCGACCGACGTCCGCGTCGTCTCGTTCGCGGCGACGGGCCTGTCGCCGAGCGACGGCGTCGGCTTCGCGCCCGCAAGCCCCCTCGACTCGCCCAGTGTCGGTTCGCTGACGTTCGAGGCCCAGTCCAAGACCCTGCCGGACACGAGCGCGATGCTCGACGCGCTGGTGACGGTCCCCGGTCTGCAGGACGCGTGGGCGTCCGCGCTGGCCGTGACCGAGGTCGAGGGCGTCACGTACTACACCGTCTCGATCTCGGTGCAGATGTCGGACGCGACGCTCGCCCAGCGGTTCGTGCCCACGGAGGAGAACTGACATGCGGTCCTCGAAGGCGTCCCCCTGGGTGATCGGCACCGCGGTCCTCGTCGCCGCGCTGCTCGCCGCGTCGTGGTTCCTGCTGGTCTCACCGGCGTTCGCCCAGGCGGCGGAGACCAACACCACGGCCGAGCAGGTCGAGGCCGACAACGCGCTGCGCGAGCAGCGGATCTCGATCCTGGCGGAGCAGTTCGCCAACATCGAGACGTACCGGAGCGAGCTCGCCACGCTGCGGGCGTCGGTGCCCACCGACGACGACCTAGCCGCCTACCTGCGAGAGCTCACGGCGGCCGCCGAGGCGCACGCCGTCACGCTGCTGTCCGTGACGCCGTCGACGCCGGCCGCGTTCGTGGTGGCAGCCCCGGAGCCGGCCGCAACGCCGGCAGCCGAGGGTGCGACGGGCGCGGCGGACGACGCGGCGGCCACCCAGCCTGCGGCGACGGCCCCGTCGGCCGTCGCGGACGGTACGGTGTCGATCCCCCTCACGCTCTCCGTCGTCGGAACCTTCGACAACGTGCGGGCGTTCCTGGCGACGCTCCAGACGGGCACCCAGCGGCTGCTGGTCGTGGAGTCGGTCTCGGGCGCGTCGCAGCCCGACGCAGCGGCGGGCGGCGGACGGCCCGCCACCACGCTCGGTGACCTGGAGATCATGGTGTCGGGCGCTCTCTTCGTGCTCCCCGACGACGCCACGACCGTCCCGGCGCCGACCGAGGAGGCGCCGGAAGTCCCGCTCCCGGCGGCGCCCGAGGGCAAGAACCCGCTCGTCCCGCTCGGCTGAGCCGACCTCGAGCGGCGGTGGCGCCCTGGGCGCCACCGCCGCTCGTCCACGTCACGGGCGCGGTCCCGAACGCCGAACAGCACGTGGGAGGATCACGACCATGCTGCGTTGGTTGACGTCCGGTGAGTCCCACGGCCCCGCGCTCGTCGGCATCCTCGAAGGGCTCCCGGCGGACGTCGAGGTGCAGTCCTCCGACATCCAGGCCGCGTTGGCGCGCCGCCGGCTGGGGTACGGGCGAGGTGCCCGGATGAAGTTCGAGCAGGACGAGGTCCGCCTCCTCGGCGGTGTCCGCCACGGCCGCTCGCAGGGCGGGCCGGTCGCGATCGAGATCGGCAACACCGAGTGGCCCAAGTGGGTCGAGGTCATGTCGGCGGACCCGGTCGACGACCCGGAGGTCCTCAACCGGGCTCGCAACGCCCCTCTGACGCGTCCGCGCCCGGGGCACGCGGACCTCGTGGGCATGCGCAAGTACGGCTTCGACGACGCGCGTCCGGTGCTGGAGCGTGCGAGCGCCCGCGAGACGGCGACGCGTGTCGCGCTCGGCACGGTCGCGGCAGCGTTCCTCGAGCAGGCGGCGGGCGTGCGGCTGGTGTCGCACGTCGTCGCGATCGGGCCGGTCGCCGCGCCCGAGGACGGTGACCTGCCGACGCCGGCCGACGTCGCCGCGCTGGACGCGGACCCGGTGCGCTGCTTCGACGCGGAGACGTCGGCGGCGATGGTCGCGGAGATCGACCAGTGCCACAAGGACGGAGACACGCTCGGCGGGGTCGTCGAGGTGCTGGTCTACGGGCTGCCGTCGGGGCTCGGGTCGTACGTGCACGCGGACCGCCGGCTCGACGCGCGGCTCGCGGGGGTGCTCATGGGCATCCAGGCGATCAAGGGTGTCGAGGTCGGAGACGGGTTCCGCACGGCGGCCCGCCGCGGGTCTGTGGCGCACGACGAGATCGAGCGGGACGCGTCGGGCCGGATCGTGCGGCGCACGAACCGTGCGGGTGGCGTCGAGGGCGGGATGACGAACGGCGAGGTGCTGCGCGTGCGTGCGGCGATGAAGCCGATCTCGACGGTGCCGCGTGCGCTCGCCACGGTGGACACGGCGACGGGTGAGGCGGCGAAGGCGCAGCACCAGCGCTCCGACGTGTGCGCGGTGCCGCCGGCGGCCGTGGTCGCGGAGGCGATGGTCGCGCTGGTCGTGGCCGACGCGCTGCTGGAGAAGACGGGCGGCGACTCGGTCGCCGAGGTGCGGCGGAACCTCGACGCGTACGTCGCGTCGATCCCGTCGCTGCTGTCCTGACGACCGTGGGGGACGTGGACGTGACGGGCGACGGGTCGTCGGGCCCGCGCGTCGTGCTCGTCGGCCCGCCCGGGTCGGGCAAGTCGACGGTCGCGCACGCGCTGGGGGAGCGCTGGCAGCTGCGGGTCCGGGACACGGACGCCGACGTGGAGCGGACCGCGGGCAAGCCGATCGCGGAGATCTTCGTCGACGACGGCGAGCCGCACTTCCGGGAGCTGGAGCACGAGGCCGTGCGCACGGCCCTGGTCGAGCACGACGGCGTGCTGGCGCTCGGTGGCGGCGCGGTGCTGCACGCCGACACGCAGGAGGCGCTGGCGCGCTACCGCGAGCAGGGCGGTGTCGTGGTGTTCCTCGACGTGTCGCTCGCGCACGCGGCGCCCCGGGTGGGCTTCAACCAGTCGCGGCCGCTGCTGCTCGGGAACCCTCGGGCCCGGTGGCAGGCGCTCATGGAGGAGCGCAGGCCGGTGTACGAGCGGGTCGCGAGCGTGCGCGTGCTGACGGACGGGTTGCGGCCGTCGGACGTGGCCGTGCAGGTCGAGGAGGCGCTGGCGGCGCTGCGGGTCGCCGACGGCGCGGTGTCGAGGGAGGACGAGGCATGAGCACGACGACGGTGCACGTGGCGGGGGAGCAGCCCTACGACGTGGTCATCGGCCGGCACCTCCTGGGTGCCCTGCCGGGCCTGCTGGGCGAGGGGGTGCGGCGGGTGCTCGTCGTGCACCCGGCGGCGCTGGCGACGTCCGCGGAGGCGGTCCGTGAGGACCTGCTGACGCACGGCTTCGAGGCGTTCGCGGCGCAGGTGCCGGACGCGGAGGAGGCGAAGACGGCGCAGGTCGCGGCGTTCCTGTGGGGCGTGCTGGGGCAGGCGGACTTCACGCGCTCGGACGCGGTGGTGGCGCTGGGTGGCGGGGCGACGACGGACCTCGGCGGGTTCGTCGCGGCGACGTGGCTGCGGGGCATCAAGGTCGTCCAGGTGCCGACGACGCTGCTCGCGATGGTCGACGCGGCGGTCGGCGGCAAGACGGGCATCAACACGGCCGAGGGCAAGAACCTCGTCGGTGCGTTCCACCCGCCGGCCGGGGTGCTGTGCGACCTGGCGGCGCTGGAGTCGTTGCCGCGGCACGACTTCGTCGCGGGGCTCGCGGAGGTCGTGAAGTGCGGGTTCATCGCGGACCCGCGGATCCTCGAGCTGGTCGAGGCGAACGTCGAGCTGCTGCAGGACCCGGTCGCGGCGTCGTCGTCGCCGGTCCTCGCGGAGCTCGTCGAGCGGGCGGTGGCGGTCAAGGCGCGCGTGGTCGGCGAGGACCTGAAGGAGGCCGGGCTGCGCGAGATCCTCAACTACGGGCACACGTTCGCGCACGCGGTCGAGCAGGTCGAGCGCTACCAGTGGCGGCACGGCGCGGCCGTGTCGGTGGGCATGGTCTACGTCGCGGAGCTCGCGCGGCTCGCGGGGCGGCTCTCGGATGAGGTCGTCGAGCGGCACCGGTCGGTGCTCACGTCGCTGGGGCTGCCGGTGAGCTACCGCGGCGACCGCTGGGAGCGGCTGCTGACGGCGATGCGGCGCGACAAGAAGACGCGCGGCGACCTGCTGCGGTTCGTGGTGCTGGAGGACATCGGCCGGCCGGTGCGGCTGGAGGGTCCCGACCCGACGCTGCTCGCGGCGGCGTACGCCGAGGTCAGTGAAGGGGCGGCGACGCCCTCGGGTGCGGTGTCCCTGTGAGCGCGGGTCGCGCCCGGGGCCCGCTGGACGGCACGCCTAGGCTGGTGCGATGACGCGCGCGCTGGTGCTCAACGGTCCCAACCTGTCGCGGCTGGGGGTGCGGGAGCCGGACGTGTACGGTGCGGCGTCGTTCGACGACCTGGTCTCCTCGGTCGAGAAGTGGTGCGTGGACCTCGGCATCGAGGTGGACGTCCGGCAGACGGACGACGAGTCCGTGCTGGTCGGGTGGCTGCATGAGGCGGTCGACACGCGCACGCACGTGGTGCTCAACCCGGCGGCGTTCACGCACTACTCGTACGCGATGCGGGACGCGGCGGCGCAGGTGACGTCGGCTGGTCTGCTGCTGGTCGAGGTGCACCTGACGAACCCGTACGCGCGGGAGGCGTTCCGGCACACGTCGGTCGTCGGCGCGGTCGCGACGGGCACGGTGGCGGGCTTCGGCTTCGACTCGTACCGGTTGGCACTGACCGCAGTCGCCCTGCGCGCGTAAGGCACAACGTCTAGACGTTGTAGGACAGTCAACAAGGTGTCACACTTGTCGTGTGTTCGTCCTCACGATCGACCAGCGGGGCAGCCGGCGCCACGGTGACCGCGTCGAGCAGCTGCTCGACGAGCTCGCCCGCCACCACGAGCGCACGGGCCGGCATCCGCTGCGCGGCTTCGAGCGCACCGTCGGCGACGAGGTGCAGGGCGTCTACGACGACCCCGACGCCGCCGTCGACGTCGCCCTGCACGTCCTGCGCGTCGGCGGGTGGACCGTCGGGATCGGTGCCGGCCCGGTCGACGAGCCCCTGCCGGACTCGCCGCGCGCGGGCAGCGGGCCGGCGTTCGTCCTCGCCCGCACCGCCGTCGAGAGCGCGAAGAGCCGCTCCCGCACCGTGCCCCTCGCGGTGCGCGGCCGCGACGACGGCGCCGGGCGCGACGCCGAGGCCGTCCTGGTCCTCGTCGCGGCCGTCGCGTCCCGCCGGTCGGAGGCCGGCTGGGCCGTCGCCGACGCCATGAGCGCCGACGACCTGCGCCAGGAGGACCTCGCCGACCGCATGGGCGTCTCCCAGCAGGCCGTCAGCCAGCGCCTGCGCACCGCCCTGTGGGCCGAGGAGCGGGCCGCCCGACCTGCCGCCGCGCGGCTGCTGGCCTGGGCGCAGGGTTCGGGGGAGGATCGACCGGCCCGCGCCTGACTCCCGGAGGTCGCATGTCCGCACCGCTCGTCGCGGTCGTCGTCGTCGCCGCACTCACCCTGTCCGCCGTCGGCGGCTGGCCCGTCGTCTCCCTCGTGCTGCGACTCGCGTCGCGCTCGTCCGACGCCGGCCGCCCGCGCCGCGACCCGCGGCACGGTGGCGCGCACGCGGCCGAGACCCCCGCCGCGGGCACCGCCGAGGTCGTCGCGGCGCCCGAGACCGTCGCCGCGGACGGCAGCAGGCCGTCGCCGCTCGCCGTGTCCGACGGCCCCGAGGGCGAGGGCGCGCAGGCGGTGCTGCGCGGCGGGACATGGGTCGGCATCCTCGAGCGGCTCGCCGTGACCGGCTGCCTGCTGGTCGGCGAGTCCGGGGGCATCGCGGTCGTCGTCGCCGTCAAGGGCCTCGGCCGGTACCCCGAGCTGCGCGAGAACCCCGGTGCGTCGGAGCGGTTCGTCATCGGCACGCTCGCGTCGCTCGTCTGGTCCGCGCTCGTCGGGTTCGGCGCGGTCGCCCTGATCACCGCGTTCGGCTGACCGGGCGACGACACGGGAGGGCCGCAGGCCCGTGGCGCAGCGGCGAGCGGCCGTCAGGTGCGCGCGCGGTAGGATGGTCGGCGGTCTGCGGGGCCCTGGGCGCACCGGCACGGCGTGGCGACACGACGCACCGGCACCACGACGCTCGGGCGGCACCGCGAATCCCTCGAACCCACGACAGGAAGCGACGACTGTGGCGACCACGAACGACCTCAAGAACGGCACCGTGCTGCGGATCGACGGGCAGCTGTGGACCGTCGTCGAGTTCCAGCACGTCAAGCCCGGCAAGGGCGGCGCGTTCGTGCGCACCAAGCTGAAGAACGTCCTGTCCGGCAAGGTCGTCGACAAGACGTTCAACGCCGGCCTGAAGATCGAGACGGCGAACGTCGACAAGCGCGACTACCAGTACCTGTACAAGGACGGCGACGACTTCGTGTTCATGGACACGGACACGTACGACCAGATCCACGTCGGGGCGGCCACGGTCGGCGACGCGGCGAACTTCCTGCTCGAGAACCAGAGCGCGCTCATCGCGACCAACGAGGGCGTGCCGCTCTACGTCGAGCTCCCGCCGTCGGTCGTCCTCGAGGTCACCTACACCGAGCCCGGTCTGCAGGGCGACCGCTCGTCGGCCGGCACCAAGCCCGCGACGCTCGAGACCGGCTACGAGATCCAGGTGCCGCTCTTCCTCGAGTCGAACACCAAGGTCAAGGTCGACACCCGCGACGGCAGCTACCTGGGCCGTGTGAACGACTGACGTGGGCGCACGCACCAAGGCCCGCAAGCGGGCCCTCGACGTCCTCTTCGAGGCCGACCAGCGCGGCCTCGACCCGGTGACGCTGCTCGCGCAGCGCGTCGCCGAGCCCGGCACGGAGGCGTCGCTCCCGCAGTACTCGGTCGACCTCGTCGAGGGCGTCATCGCCCACCGCGAGCGCATCGACGAGCTGCTCGCGACGCACGCGCACGGGTGGACGATCGAGCGGATGCCCGCGGTCGACCGGGCGTTGCTGCGCATCGGCACGTGGGAGGTCCTCTACAACGAGGACGTGCCGGACGCGGTCGCGGTGGACGAGGCCGTGGAGCTGGCCCGTTCGCTGTCGACGGACGACTCGCCGTCGTTCGTCAACGGCCTGCTGGGGCGCATCGTCGACCTGAAGCCGACGCTCCTGGCCTGACCAGCCTGACTGCCCGCGGGTCGGTACGACCTGCGCACCTGCTCGGCCCGACGGCCCGCGCCTACTGACCGGCGCGGGCCGTCGGCACGCTGTGCAGCGACCGGACGGGCGGGGCGACGATCGGGATCGACGACGTCGTGGGGCGCGGGCCGCGCACGGGCAGGGACGGCGTGGCGCGGCCGAGGAAGTTGCCCTGGACCTGGCGGACGCCGAGGTCGACGAGTGCGGTGAGCTGGGCGGCCGTCTCGACGCCCTCGGCGACGACGTCGAGGGAGTGGTTCTCGGCGAGCGCGATGATGGCGCGCACGGCGCCGCGTCCGCGTTCGGTGCCGAGCTCACGGACGAAGGACCGGTCGATCTTGAGGACGTCGACGGGCAGGCGTCCGAGCCGGGAGATCGAGCTGTAGCCGGTGCCGAAGTCGTCGACGGCGACGCGGGCGCCGCGGGCGCGCAGCTCGGACAGGACGGGGACGGCCTGGACGGTCTGGACGAGCGCGCTCTCGGTGATCTCGAGCGTGAGGTGCTCCCAGTAGGCGTCGCCCCAGGCGGTCTCGAACTGCTCGAGCGCGTCGGGCTCGGTGAGCTGGCGGGCGGCGATGTTGACGGCGACGGGCATCTGGAACCGTTCGAGCGCGCGGCGGGCCTCGCGCAGGACGGTGAGCCCGATGGGCACGATGAGGCCGGACTCCTCGGCGAGGGCCAGCCAGTCGGCAGGCAGCACGAGGTGGCCGTGGTGGTTCCAGCGGGCGAGCGCCTCGACCTGCAGGACCTCGAGGGTCTGCGTGTCGACGACGGGCTGGAAGTGCGCGGTGAACTGCTCGAGCGCGACGGCGGTCTCGAGGGCGGAGCGTTGGAGCCGCTCGGCCTCGACCCGGCGCCGCAGTGCCCGGTCGAACACGCGGAAGCCGGACCGCGAGCGCTTGGCCTCGAGCATGGCGGTGTCGGCGTGGCGGACGAGGGCCTCGGGGTCGACGACGTCGCCGGGGACCCAGGTCGCGACGCCGACGGTGAGCCTGGTGGGTCGGCCGCCGGACGACCGGTCCTCGAACCCGTCGCGCAGCGAGCGGGCGAGGGCGACGAGGTGGGAGTCCTCGGGGGCGCGGGCGACGATGGCGACGAACTCGTCTCCGCCGAGGCGGCCGACGAAGACGTCGTCGCCGGTGACGGCGGTGCGCAGGTGGTCGGCGACGCGGGCGAGCAGGGCGTCGCCGCGGGAGTGCCCCAGCTCGTCGTTGACGCGCTTGAAGCCGTCGACGTCGCAGTAGACGAGGGCGACGCGGGTGCGTTCGACGTTGGCGCGGTCGAGGACGCCGACGAGGTGCTGCTCGACCGCGCGGCGGTTGGGCAGGTGGGTGAGGGGGTCGGAGAACGCGGTCGCGTGCAGGCGGTCGGTGAGGTGGTAGCGCTCTCCTGCGGCGGCGACGATCTGGGCGAGGTCGACGAGGAAGCTGCGGGCGTGGTGGTCGAGCTCGACGCCGTCGGCGGGGAAGAGCTCGGCGACGAACCGGCCGCGGGCGATGGGCCGCAGGGACCCTTCGATGGTGGGTTCGTCGAGGATCTCGCGGGCGGCGTCGCGGGCGTCGAGGAGCAGCTTCTCGGCGTCCTTGGCGAACCAGGCGGCGTTGGAGAGGCTGGCGACGGCGTCGCGCATGCGGTGCTGGCGGGCGGCGGTGTCCTGGGCGCTGACGAGGCGGCGCAGGGCGAGGACCTCGAGGCCGACGGCGAGCGGGATGGCCCAGAGTGCGGCGAGGATCGCGCCGAGGCTGCGGTCGGCGAGCAGGAGCCCGGTGATGAGGATCGCGATGGACTCGATGCCGGCGATGACGAGCAGGGTGCCGAGCCGTCCGAGGGGCGTGCGGCCGAACGCCACGAAGACGTACACGACGACGACGAGGATCGCGCCGAGGAGGCACGCGGCGTCGACGAGGGCCGCGTGCGGCATCGGCACGAACCAGGTCGCGGTGCGGGCGGTGAGCAGGGTCGCGGCGACGACGACCCACCAGCGCACGCGGGCGCCGTGCCCGATGGCGCGGGTGGCGGGGAGCGCGACGAGCAGGAAGCCGGCGACGAGCAGCCCGTGCGCGACGTCGATCGCCCGTTGCGAGAGCCCGGGGCCGACGAGGGGTGCGAGGCCTCCGGTGAGGAGCAGGAGGGCGACGTCGGCGGACCACAGCAGGGACCAGGCGGCTCCGGTGGCGCGGGCGTCGCTGCGGCGCCACAGCCAGTGGAGCACGCAGAAGCCCGCTACCACGCCGGCGACGAGCAGCTGCAGGACGGTGACCCACACCGGCACGGGACCCAGCACGTCCATGTCATCGGCGTGTGCGCGCTCACACGTGACTGGCATACGGGTGACGGTCACGTGTCACCCGCCGCTCGTCCGGACCTGACCTCGGGCGTTGCGGGCGACCTCGACAGGCGGCTGGTCGTCTCGGGTCAGCGGGGGCGGTTCTGCTCGCAGTCGACGCAGCCGCCGTCGGCGGTGCGACGGTCGCGGTCGGCGAGCGCGTCGACGAACGTCGCGGTGAGGGGCAGGCCGGTGCGCTCCTCGACGAACAGCCACTGCCCGGAGGGGTTGACCTCGAAGAAGACGTGCTCGCCGTCGGGGCGCACGCGCAGGTCGATCGCCCCGTAGACGAGCCCGAGGCGGCGCATGAGGCGCAGGACGGCGGCCTGGACGGCGTCGGGCAGCCGGTAGGGCGCCATGGGCACGGTGTCGAGCTCGAGCCGGAAGTCGAGGCTGTAGGCGGTGCGGGCGGAGTGGATCGCGGCGGCGTGCACGACGTCCCCGACGACGGTGACGCGCAGGTCGACGTCGCCCGGGACGTACTCCTGGAAGATCACGGGCGCGTGCCGGACGGCGTCGAGCAGGTCGACCTCGGCGGCGGCGAGGACGCGGGTCTCGCGCCACGCCGACGCCTGCGCGAGGAACGACTTGTAGACGGTGCGCTCGGGGCCGAGGTCGGCGACGAACGCGCGGGCCCGGTCGGGGTCGTTGGTCATGAGCGTGCGCGGCGTGACGAGGCCCGCGAGCCGTGCCTCGCGCAGCTGGTAGGCCTTGTGCGACGCCTGCGTGTCCCGGTCGGGGTCGTTGACCCAGGCGGCGGGCAGGAGCGACCGCAGCCCGCGCAGGCCCTCGTCGCACTCGGTGAGGGCGAAGACCTGGGCGGCGGGGTCGGTGACGGACGCGTCGAGCGTGTAGGGCAGCGGGCGTCGCCACCAGGCGGCGCGGACGGTGGTGAGGTCGTGCTCCTTGCCGTCGAGCGTGACGGCGAGCGCCGGTCGCGGGCCGTCGTCGTACGCGACGGTCACGGCGGCGGCGAGCGGGTACCGCGCCGAGTCGAGCACCACGACGTCGTGGCCGCGGTGCTCGAGCCCGGTGCGGACGGGGGCGAGGTGGTCGTCGCCCTCGTGCGACTCGATGAGGATCACGCGCCCGGCCCCGGGTTGCCCAGGGTGGCGGACAGGGCGCGCAGCGCTGCCGCGACCTGGGCGAGCGCCTGTGCGGCGACCTCGGTCGCCTCGGCCGCGACGGCGACCAGTGCGGCGGTCGAGTCCGCGGCCGACGGTGCCGGCTCGTACGCGGCGGCCGCGGCTGCGTGGTGCGGGGTCGCGAGCGCGAACGGCAGTGCGCCGCCGGGCTGCGGGTACGGGTACGGGTACGGGTACGGCGGGTTGACCACGGCGCCGCCGAGCCCGCCGGGCGGGTCGAACAGCTGCTTCGGGTCGGTGAGCTGCTTCGGCGGGTCCAGGAGCTGCTTCGGCGGGTCGAGCAGCTGCTTCGGCGGGTCGACGAGCTGCTTGGGCGGGTCGAGGCGCTGCTTGGGGTCGAGGACGTGCTTCGGGTCGAGCAGGTGCTTCGGGTCCAGCAGGTGCTTGGGCGGGTCGATGACGGGCTTGGCGTCGTCGCGGAGCTTCTTGAACCCGCCGTGCTGGTCGTCGAGCGGCTTCTTCAGGACCGGGCCGTCGTCGGTGACCTTCTTGAACGTGACGGTCCCGGGGTAGAGGGCGCGGGCCGCGGCGATGTCGCCGTCGGAGAGCTTGAGCCGCTGGCCGATGCTGACGCCGGCCTGGACGGGGACGATCGTGGGCTGCCCGTTCACGGAGAACGCCGTGGCGGGGTAGTGCATGATCGAGCCGTAGTCGTAGACCCCGATGTCGTCGCCGTCGGTGATGTGCTGGTCGAAGTTGTGGACGTACCGCGGGTCGACGTTCGCGGTGTTGATCGTGACGAAGCTGTTGCGGTCCTCGCGGGACTGCTCGTGCCACAGGCCGATCGCGTGCCCGATCTCGTGGATCGCGTTGCCGGTCGTGCACCCGGTGTCGAGCGAGACGTCCTGCCGCCCGCCGACCATGCCGACGGCCGACCAGCAGCCACCGTCGGCGAGGAAGTGGACGTAGTTCGGGTAGGTGCCCGCGTTGGCGGGTGTGCGCTGCACGAACCGCAGCGGCGTGTGCTGCTCCCAGTGCGCGATCGCGTCGGTCACGCGGAACTGGTCGGGCATCGCGGGGTCGACCTCGTACGGGACGGTCGCGTCCGGCCACCGGTAGCGGCTGCCGCTGATCGCGACGCCGAACGAGACGTCGGCGCGACGCCCCTCGGTGCCCTCGAGGTCGGCGTGACGGCCGAGGACGATGTCGCCCTCGAAGATCGCGAGGTCGCCGACCTTCGCGTACGTGACGGGCTTGCCGGCGAAGCCGACGCCGTTGATGACGGTCGTGCCGGTGTCGCCCGACGACCGCTCCTCGGGGCGCTCGGGCGTCGAGATCCCGGCCCCCTTCGCGCCTGTGCGCCGGGACGAGCCCGACCCTGCGTTGCTGGCCATGCTGCGACCTTCCCCCGGGTCGGCGGGCCGGGCTGGCCCGCGCCTCACCGAGGCAGGAGCCCGGGCGGGGGAGTGAGATACGTCACACCTGACTAGGGTGGGTGGGTGGACGAGGTGACGGCGAGCGTGCGGGTGCGGCTGCGGGCCCCCGCGACCGGGGACGAGCGGACGCTGTCCGAGGTGGTCGTCGCGGTCGAGGACGTCTCCCGGGCCGACGCGCCGTCGCGGCAGGTGGGCCGGACGGTCCTGCGGGACGTCACCCTGCCCGTCGAAGGGCTCGACGTCGAGGTCGAGGTCGCGGTACCGCTGGGCCCGGACCCGACCCGGCGCTTCGTGGTGCGGGCCCGGGCGGGCGCCGACGCGGGGGCGCGGACCTTCGCCCCGTACGACCTCGTCTCGACGGTCGCGACGCCCGTCGTGCTCGACGGCACCGACGACGTCGAGGTCACCCTCCGGCCGGTCGGCTGACGCACCCGGCGTGATCCGCCCCGGGAACGGTCGTGCCGCCTGGCATCATCCCGGCATGACGACGACGTCGACCGCCGCGCGCGTGCCGCGGCGCACCGTGGTGGGGTACGCCCTGGGCTCGGTCGGGACCGGCGGCTTCGGCACGCTCCCGGGCCTCGTCCTGGCGTACTACCTCACCGACTCGCTCGGCGTCGCGGCCGGGCTCGCGAGCCTCGTCGTGACGGTCCCCAAGCTCTGGGACGTCGTCATCGACCCGTTCGTCGGCGCCCGGTCCGACGCGTCCGCGGCACGTCGGGGGAGCCGGCGTCCGTACCTGCTGACCGGCGCCCTCACGCTCCCGCCGCTGTTCGCGGCCGTCTTCGCCGCGCCCGCCGGCCTGACCGGCGGCACGGCCGCGGCCTGGGTCGTCGTGTGGTTCGTGGGTGCCGCGACGGCGTTCAGCCTCTTCCAGGTGCCCTACATCGCGCTGCCCGCCGAGATCGCGGCGACGTCCGCGGAGCGCACGCGCCTGCTCGCGCCCCGCATCGCGGTGCTCGCGGTCGCGATCCTCGCGTTCGGCGCGGGCGGGCCGCTGGTCCGCGACGCGGCGGGCGGCGGACGCACCGGGTACCTCGTCATGGGCGTGGCGAGCGGCGTCGTCATCGGGCTCGGCATGCTCGCCGCCTGGTGGGGCGCGCCTCGCCGGGCGGTCGTCACCCCACCGGCCGGGACGCCCGTCGCACCGCGGCCCCGCGTGCGCGGCGACGCCCTCCGCCTCGGGCTGGCCGCGCTGCGTGAGCTGCCCGCGTTCCGGTGGCTGCTCGCGACGTTCGTCCTGCAGGCCCTCGCGACCGGCGCGATGCTCGCGGGCGCGCCGTATGTCGCGACGTACGTCCTGCACGACGAGGGCGCGGTCACCGTCCTGTTCGCGGCCCTCGTGGCGCCCGCGCTGCTCGTGATGCCGTTCGCCACGCGGGTCGCCCGCCGCCTCGGCAAGCGCGGCGGGTACCTCGCCGCGTCGGGGCTCTTCGTCGTCGCGACGCTCGCGCTGCTGCCCATGCGGTGGGTGCCCGGGCCGTGGGTGTACGCGCTCGTCGCCGTCGCGGGCGTCGCGTACGCGGGCCTGCAGCTCTTCCCGCTCGCGATGCTGCCCGACGTCGCCGCGGTGGACGCCCGCGAGCGCGGAGTGGACCGGGCAGGCGTCCTGGGCGGGGTGTGGACGGCAGCCGAGACGGCCGGGCTCGCGCTGGGCCCGACGCTCGTCCTGCTGATGCTGGCCGGCACGGGGTTCGTGTCGCGCGCGGGCGGTGACGTGCTCGTGCAGCCGGGTTCGGCGGTCACGGGCATCACGCTCGCGTTCACGCTGCTGCCGGCGCTGCTCGCGGGCGTGAGCCTGCTGACCCTGACCCGCTACACGCTCGCGGAGCACGTCGTGGACGCGACGCCCGCCGACCGGGAGGCACGCTCGTGACCACCTCGCCCCGCTGGACCGCCCGGACGCCCGACGACGTGCTGGGGGTGCTGGCCGACCTGCGTCGCGCGGACCCGCCGACGCACGGCGGGCGCGTGCTGTCGTACGTGTACGACTCGGGCCGGGCCGACCTCGACGCGGTCGCGGCGCGGGCTGTCGAGCTGTTCCTGCCGGTGAACGGGCTGGACCCGACGACATTCACGTCGGTCGCGGCGCTCGAGGGGCGTGTCGTGGCGCGTGCCCGGCAGGTGCTGGGCGGTGACGAGGCGACGGTCGGGTCGGTGACGACGGGCGGCACGGAGTCGTGCCTGCTCGCCGTGAAGTCGGCGCGCGACGTCTGGCGGGCGGCGGACCCGGCGCGCGTGCACGCACGGCCGACGCTCGTGCTGCCGACGACGGCGCACCCGGCGTTCCACAAGGCGGCGGCGTACCTCGACCTGGACGTCGTCGCGGTGCCGGTCGACACGGTGCGCGGCACCCCCGACGCGCAGGCCGTGCTGCGGGCGCTCGACGAGCGGACGGCGCTGGTCGTCGTGAGCGCACCGAGCTACCCGTTCGGCGTGGTGGACCCGGTCGCGCAGGTCGCGGCGGGTGCGGCGGAGCGGGGCGTCGCGTGCCACGTCGACGCGTGCATCGGCGGCTGGGTGCTGCCGTGGTGGGGGAGCGCGGAGTCGCCCGTCCCGCCGTGGGACCTGCGGGTCGAGGGGGTGACGTCGATCTCCGCCGACCTGCACAAGTACGGGTTCGCGCCGAAGGGTGCGTCGGTCGTGCTGTACCGCGACGCGGCCCGGCACCGGGCGCAGTTCTTCGCGACGACCGCGTGGCCCGGGTACCCGGTGGTCAACCCGACGGTCCTCGGCTCGCGGTCGGCGGGCGGGCTCGCGGCGGCGTGGGCGGTGCTGGAGTCCGTCGGCGAGGACGGGATGGCGGACCTCGTCGCGGCGACGCGGTCGGCCACGGCGACGCTGCGCGCGGTGGTCGACGCGACGCCGGGCGTCCGCCTGGTCGGTGACCCGACCGGTCCGCTGCTCGCGGTCGCGGCCGACGACGCGCTCGACGCCGACCGACGGGTGGACCCGTTCCTGCTGGTCGACGCGCTGCGTCGCCGCGGCTGGCTCGCGCAGGCGCAGCCCGCGCTCGTGCAGGGCGACGGCTCGTCGCTGCCGCGGACCGCGCACCTGACCGTGACCCCGGTGACCCTGCGGGTCGTCGACGACCTCGGGGCGGCCTTCCGCGCCGCGGCCGACGACGTGCGCGGCCTGCCCCCGGCGGCGCCCGACCCGGGTCTCGCGCAGGCCGTCCTGACGGACGGGCTGCCGGAGGACCTCGCGACGGTCATGGCGACGCTGGAGGCCCTGCCGCCCGACGTCGTGCGGCCGCTCCTGGTCGAGGTGCTGGCCCGGGCGTCGGCGCCGACCGCGTGACGCCGGTCACGCCCGCCCGGCGCGCGTGAGACGACTCCGGCCCGCCGGGAGGTGCGGGGTTAGGATCGACGCTCGACAGGCCGTCCTTTAAGACCCGTCCCGTGAGGCGGGGAAGGAGTCCGCATGAGCACTGGCACGCCTGCGCCCGCCGACAGCCTCGAGCACGTGAACGTCGTGCTCGGCGCCCCGGAGATCGGCAGGGCGCTCACCCGTATCGCGCACGAGGTCCTCGAGCGCAACAAGGGCGGCGACGACGTCGTCCTGCTGGGCATCCCCACCCGGGGCCTGCCGCTGGCGCGCCGTCTGGCCGCGCGCCTCGCCGAGGTGGAGCCGGGGCTCGACCCCGCCGCCCTCGCGGGCAGCCTCGACGTGACGATGTACCGCGACGACCTCGCGCACCAGCCCACCCGCACGATCGGCGCGACCGACCTCCCGGGCGGCGGGATCGACGGCAAGGTGGTCGTCCTCGTGGACGACGTCCTGTACTCGGGCCGCACGATCCGGGCCGCGCTCGACGCGATCAGCGACCTGGGGCGGCCGCGGGCGGTCCAGCTCGCCGCGCTCGTGGACCGCGGGCACCGTGAGCTGCCGATCCGCGCGGACTACGTCGGCAAGAACCTGCCGACGTCGACGACCGAGCGCGTGCGGGTCCTGCTGACGGAGACCGACGGCCGGGACGCCGTCGTCATCGAGGGGGGCACCCGATGAGGCACCTGCTGTCCGCCGCGGACCTCGACGTCCGGGACGCGGTGCGGATCCTCGACACGGCGGGGCAGATGGCCGCGACGCAGGCGCGGGAGATCAAGAAGCTCCCGACGCTGCGCGGCCGCACGGTCGTCAACCTGTTCTTCGAGGACTCGACGCGCACCCGCATCTCGTTCGAGACGGCCGCCAAGCGGCTGTCGGCGGACGTCATCAACTTCTCGGCCAAGGGGTCGAGCGTGTCCAAGGGCGAGTCGCTCAAGGACACCGCGCTGACCCTGCAGGCCATGGGCGCCGACGCGGTCGTGATCCGGCACCAGTCGTCGGGCGCGCCGCACACGCTCGCGCACGCCGGCTGGACGAACGGCGCCGTGGTCAACGCGGGCGACGGGACGCACCAGCACCCGACGCAGGCGCTGCTCGACGCGTACACGCTGCGCCGGCACCTCGTGGGTGACGGCGGTCGCTCCGACGTCTCCGGGCAGGACCTCGCGGGCCTGCGGGTCGCGATCGTCGGCGACGTGCTGCACAGCCGCGTCGCCCGGTCCAACGTGCAGCTCCTGCACACCCTGGGCGCCCACGTCACGCTCGTCGCGCCGCCGACGCTCGTCCCCGTCGGGGTCGAGGCGTGGCCCGCCCGCGTCTCGTACCACCTGGACGAGGTCATCGCCGACGACAAGCCCGACGCGGTCATGATGCTGCGCGTCCAGCGCGAGCGGATGTCGAGCGCGGGCGGCGGGTTCTTCCCCAGCCCCCTGGAGTACACCCGCGGCTTCGGTCTCGACGCGCGCCGCCTCGACGCGCTGCCCGACCACGCGATCGTGCTGCACCCCGGACCGATGAACCGCGGCCTGGAGATCTCCGCCGACGCCGCCGACTCGCCGCGCGCGGTGATCGTCGAGCAGGTCGCCAACGGGGTCGCCGTGCGCATGGCCGTGCTGTACCTGCTGCTCGCGGGCGAGTCGCCCGCCCCGACGACGACGAAGGTGGACGCGTGACGACGAGGTACCTGCTGACCGACGTGGCGCCGCTCGGCGGGACGCCCGTCGACGTCCTGCTCGCCGACGGCGTCATCGCCGCGACCGGGCCTGACGCCCGTGCGCAGGCCGGTGACGACGCGACCGTGATCGACGGAGCGGGCCTCGTCCTGCTGCCCGGCCTGGTGGACCTGCACACGCACCTGCGCGAGCCGGGCCGCGAGGACGCCGAGACGGTCCGTACCGGCACGCGCGCCGCCGCCGCGGGCGGCTTCACGGCCGTGCACGCGATGGCGAACACGACGCCCACCCAGGACACCGCCGGTGTCGTCGAGCAGGTGTGGCGGCTCGGCCGCGACGCCGGCTGGGTCGACGTGCGGCCCGTCGGGGCGGTCACCGTCGGCCTGGAGGGGGAGCGGCTCGCCGAGCTGGGCGCGATGGCGCAGTCGGAGGCCGCCGTGCGCGTGTTCTCCGACGACGGCAAGTGCGTGCACGACCCGGTGCTCATGCGCCGCGCGCTCGAGTACGTCAAGGCGTTCGACGGGGTCGTCGCGCAGCACGCGCAGGAGCCGCGGCTCACCGAGGGCGCCCAGATGCACGAGGGCGTCGTGTCGGCCGAGCTCGGCCTGACCGGCTGGCCCGCGGTCGCCGAGGAGGCGGTCATCGCCCGCGACGTGCTGCTCGCCGAGCACGTCGGCTCGCGCCTGCACGTGTGCCACCTGTCGACCGCCGGGTCGGTCGAGATCATCCGCTGGGCGAAGTCACGCGGCATCGACGTCACCGCCGAGGTCACGCCCCACCACCTGGTCCTCACCGACGACCTGGCCCGCGGGTACGACCCGCTGTTCAAGGTCAACCCGCCGCTGCGCACCGCCGCGGACGTCGAGGCGGTCCGCGCGGGCCTGGCCGACGGGACGATCGACATCGTCGCGACCGACCACGCGCCGCACACGCGCGAGGACAAGGACTGCGAGTGGGCGGCCGCCGCGTTCGGCATGACCGGCCTCGAGACCGCGCTGTCCGTCGTGCAGGAGACGATGGTCGACACCGGCCGCATGACCTGGGCCGACGTCGCCCGCGTCCTGTCGAGTGCGCCCGCCCGGATCGGTCGCGTCGACGACCACGGCCGGCCCGTCGCGGTGGGGGAGCCCGCCAACCTCGTGCTCGTGGACCCCGCCGCCCGCCGGGTCGTCGACCCGCGCGAGCAGGCCACCAAGAGCGTCAACTCGCCCTTCCGCGGCCGTGAGCTGCCCGGGCGCGTCGTCGCGACGTTCCTGCGCGGACGCGCGACCGTCCTGGACGGCGTGCCGTGTGACGACGACGCCGCGGTGTCCCGGTGACCGCGGTCGCCCCGACCGGGGGTGCCCGGTGACCCGCACCACCGTCTCCGTCGTCGTCCTCGTCGTCCTCGCGGTGCTCGCGCTGTGGGGGATGCGGGCCGGCTGGCTCGCCCGACGACGACGCAGCGCCGACGTCGTCCCGACCCTGCCCGTCGCACCCGCCGACCTCGGTGCCACGCGGCTCGGCCCGCTCGACGCCGTGTACGTCTCGACCACCCGGGCCGGCGACTGGCTCGACCGCGTCTCGGCGCACGACCTCGGGGTGCGCAGCCCCGCGGTCGTCGAGGTCCACGACGCCGGGGTGACGATCACCCGCACGGGCGCGACGGACGTCTTCGTCCCCGCCTCGACCCTGCGGGCCGCCGGCACCGCACCCGGCATCGCGGGCAAGGTCGTCGGCGGCGACGGCGTCGTCGTCGTCACCTGGCAGCCCGACCCCGACGACCCGCGCGGCCTCGACACCGGCCTGCGCCCGCGGCACGCCGCCGACCGCACCCGGCTGGTCGACGCCCTCACGGGCCTCGTCACCGCCGGCGCCACCGCGGCCGCCGCACCCACCGACCACGCGCCCGGCGCACCCGGGCAGGACGCGACCCCCGGCACCGCCGGGCAGGAGGAGAAGCCATGACCGACGCAGTGCTCGTCCTCGAGGACGGCCGGACGTTCGCCGGGCGGGTGTACGGCGCCACCGGCCGGACCCTCGGCGAGATCGTCTTCAACACCGGCATGACGGGCTACCAGGAGACCCTGACCGACCCGTCGTACCACCGCCAGATCGTCGTGATGACCGCACCGCACATCGGCAACACGGGCGTCAACGACGAGGACCCCGAGTCGGACCGCATCTGGGTCGCGGGCTACGTGGTCCGCGACCCCGCGCGGCGCTCGTCGAGCTGGCGTGCGCGCCGCACCCTCGACGAGGAGCTCGCGGCGCAGGGCATCGTCGGGATCAGCGGCATCGACACGCGTGCCCTCACGCGGCACCTGCGCGAGCGGGGCGTCATGCGCGCCGGGATCTTCTCCGGCGACGCGCTGCTGGCCGACGGCGAGCGCCGCCCGGACGACGAGCTGCTCGACGAGGTCCTCGCCGCACCCGCGATGGCGGGCGCCGACCTCGCGGGCGAGGTGTCGACCGACGAGGCGTACGTGGTCGAGGCCCTCGGCCCCGACGGTCAGCCGCTCGCGGAGCCCGTCGCGACGGTCGCGGCCGTCGACCTCGGCATCAAGGCGATGACCCCGCAGCGACTCGCCGAGCGCGGCGTGCGCGTGCACGTCCTGCCGGCCACCGCGACGATCGACGACGTCCTCGCGACGTCGCCCGACGGCGTGTTCTTCTCCAACGGCCCCGGCGACCCGTCCGCGGCCACGCACGAGGTCGACCTGCTGCGCGACGTCCTGGACCGCCGCATCCCGTTCTTCGGCATCTGCTACGGCAACCAGCTGCTCGGCCGCGCGCTCGGCTACGGCACCTACAAGCTCGGCTACGGGCACCGCGGCGTGAACCAGCCGGTGATGGACCGTCTCACCGGCAAGGTCGAGATCACGGCGCACAACCACGGCTTCGCCGTGGACGCCCCCCTCGACGGGGAGTCGACCGCGCCGCACGACGGCGGCCGCTACGGCCGGGTCGTCGTGAGCCACGTGGACCTCAACGACGACGTCGTGGAGGGTCTGCGCGCGCTCGACCTGCCCGCCTTCTCGGTGCAGTACCACCCGGAGGCCGCGGCCGGCCCGCACGACGCCGCCTACCTGTTCGACCGCTTCGTCGAGCTCATGACCGCCCAGAACCCGAACGACGAGAAGGGCGCCGCCTGATGCCCCGCCGCACCGACATCTCCAGCGTCCTGGTCATCGGGTCCGGCCCGATCGTCATCGGCCAGGCCTGCGAGTTCGACTACTCCGGGACGCAGGCGTGCCGCGTCCTGAAGGAGGAGGGCCTGCGGGTCGTCCTGGTCAACTCGAACCCCGCCACGATCATGACGGACCCCGAGTTCGCCGACGCGACCTACGTCGAGCCGATCACGACCGAGGTCCTCACGACGATCATCGCCAAGGAGCGCCCCGACGCGATCCTGCCCACGCTGGGCGGCCAGACGGCCCTCAACGCGGCGATCGCGCTGGACGAGGCGGGCGTGCTCGAGAAGTACGGCGTCGAGCTCATCGGCGCGAACATCCCCGCCATCCAGAAGGGCGAGGACCGCGAGCAGTTCAAGCAGGTCGTCGAGGTCTGCGGCGGCGAGTCGGCCCGCTCGGCCATCGTGCACACCATCGACGACGCCCTCGCGGCCGTCGAGGACCTCGGCTACCCGGTCGTCGTGCGCCCGTCGTTCACGATGGGCGGCCTCGGCTCGGGCATCGCCTACGACGAGGAGGACCTGCGCCGCATCGTCGGCCAGGGCCTGCACTACTCGCCGACCACCGAGGTGCTCCTGGAGGAGTCGATCCTCGGCTGGAAGGAGTACGAGCTCGAGCTCATGCGCGACAAGCACGACAACGTCGTGGTGGTCTGCTCGATCGAGAACGTCGACCCGGTCGGCGTGCACACGGGCGACTCCGTGACGGTCGCGCCCGCGCTCACGCTCACCGACCGCGAGTTCCAGAAGCTGCGCGACATCGGCATCGCGGTCATCCGCGAGGTCGGCGTCGACACCGGCGGGTGCAACATCCAGTTCGCCGTCGAGCCCACGACGGGCCGCGTCGTCGTCATCGAGATGAACCCGCGCGTCTCGCGGTCCTCCGCGCTCGCGTCGAAGGCGACGGGCTTCCCGATCGCGAAGATCGCCGCGAAGCTCGCCGTCGGGTACACGCTCGACGAGATCCCGAACGACATCACGGGCTCGACCCCGGCGTCGTTCGAGCCGACGCTCGACTACGTCGTCGTCAAGGTGCCGCGGTTCGCGTTCGAGAAGTTCCCGGCCGCCGACGACACGCTCACGACGACCATGAAGTCCGTCGGCGAGGCTATGGCGCTGGGCCGCAACTTCACCGAGGCGCTCGGCAAGGCGATGCGCTCGATCGACAAGAAGGGCTCGGTGTTCCACTGGGCCGGCGAGGCGGCCGTGGGGGAGGAGCTCGACGCGCTCGTCGCGACGATCGGACGCCCCACCGAAGGGCGCCTGATCGACGTGCAGCAGGTGCTGCGCGCGGGCGTCGAGGTCGACGAGGTCTACGCCCGCACGGGCATCGACCCGTGGTTCCTCGACCAGGTCCAGCTCGTCAACGAGGTCGCCGCCGCGACCGCGGCCGCCGAGGTGCTGACCCGCGAGGTGCTCGCGCACGCGAAGCGGCACGGCCTGTCGGACGCGCAGGTCGCGCAGCTGCGCGGCACGAGCGAGGACGCCGTGCGCCGCGCCCGGCACGCCGTCGGCCTGCGCCCGGTGTTCAAGACGGTGGACACGTGCGCCGCCGAGTTCGCCGCCAGCACGCCGTACCACTACTCGGCGTACGACGAGGAGACCGAGGTGCAGCCGCGCGAGCGGCCCGCGATCCTCATCCTCGGCTCCGGGCCGAACCGCATCGGGCAGGGCATCGAGTTCGACTACTCGTGCGTGCACGCGGCGCTGGCCCTCAAGGGCGAGTTCGAGACCGTCATGGTCAACTGCAACCCCGAGACGGTGTCCACGGACTACGACACCTCGGACCGGCTGTACTTCGAGCCGCTGACGTTCGAGGACGTCCTGGAGGTCTACCAGGCGGAGCTCGCCGCCGGTCCCGTCGCGGGGCTCATCGTCACGCTCGGCGGCCAGACCCCGCTCTCGCTCGCGCAGCGCCTCGCCGACGCCGGGCTGCCCATCCTCGGCACGTCCCCGGAGGCCATCGACGCCGCCGAGGACCGCGGGGAGTTCGGCAAGGTCCTCGAGCAGGCGGGCCTGCCGGCTCCGGCGTTCGGCACCGCGACGACGCTCGGCGGCGCCAAGGAGACCGCGCGGCGCATCGGGTTCCCCGTGCTCGTGCGGCCGTCGTACGTCCTCGGCGGGCGCGGCATGGAGATCGTCTACGACGAGCACCAGCTCACCGAGTACGTGCAGCGCGCGCTCGACAACGCGGCCGACGGCGGACGCGCGGGCACCCTCCCGCCGCTGCTCATCGACCGCTTCCTCGACGACGCGATCGAGATCGACGTCGACGCGCTGTTCGACGGCACCGAGCTGTTCCTCGGCGGTGTCATGGAGCACATCGAGGAGGCCGGGATCCACTCGGGCGACTCGGCGTGCGCCCTGCCGCCCGTGACGCTCTCGACGTCCGAGCTCGAGCGCATCCGCCTCTCGACCGAGGCGATCGCCCGCGGCGTGGGCGTGCGCGGGCTGCTCAACATCCAGTTCGCGCTCGTCTCCGACGTGCTCTACGTCCTGGAGGCCAACCCGCGCGCGTCGCGCACCGTGCCGTTCGTCTCCAAGGCGACCGGCGTCTCGCTCGCCAAGGCGGCGGCGCTCGTCATGGCCGGCCGCTCGATCGCCGACCTGCGTGCGTCGGGGATCCTGCCCGAGCAGGACGCGAGCGTGCTCGACCTCGACTCGCCGGTCGCCGTCAAGGAGGCCGTGCTGCCCTTCAAGCGGTTCCGCACCGCCCAGGGCGTCGTCGTCGACACGGTCCTCGGCCCGGAGATGCGCTCGACGGGCGAGGTCATGGGCTTCGACGTCGACTTCCCGACGGCGTTCGCGAAGTCGCAGGAGGCGGCGTTCGGCGGCCTGCCGACGAGCGGCAAGGCGTTCATCTCGGTCGCCGACCGGGACAAGCGCTCGATCGTCTTCCCCGTGAAGCGCCTCGCCGAGCTGGGCTTCGAGATCCTCGCCACGGAGGGCACCGCCGCGGTCCTGCACCGCAGCGGCATCCAGTCGACCGTGGTCCGCAAGTACTCCGCGGGCCGCGGTGCCGACGGCGAGCCGACGATCGTCGACCTCATCACGGCCGGCGACGTCGACATCGTCGTCAACACCCCCTCGGGCCAGGGCGCCCGGGCCGACGGCTACGAGATCCGCGCCGCGACGACCGCCGCCGACAAGGCGATCGTCACGACCGTCCAGCAGCTCGGCGCCGCGGTCCAGGCCATCGAGGCGGCCCAGGCCGGGCCGTTCGCGGTGACCAGCCTGCAGGAGCACGACGCGGCGGCGGCGCGGCGGCGTGAGGCCCGCGCGGCGGTCCCGGCGTGAGCGGCGACGTCGCGGCGGGAGCCGGGCGCGAGCCGTTCGGCGCCCGCCTGGCCGCGGCCATGGCGGACCACGGTCCGTTGTGCGTCGGGATCGACCCGCACCCCGTGCTGCTCGCGGACTGGGGGCTGACGGACGACGCGGCAGGGCTGCGCACGTTCGCCCGCACCGTGCTCGAGGCGGTCGGCGGCCGGGTCGCGGCCGTCAAGCCGCAGTCGGCGCTGTTCGAGCGGCACGGGTCCGCGGGGGTGGCCGTCCTGGAGGAGGTCGTCGCCGCCGGCCGCGAGACCGGCACGCTCGTCGTGGTCGACGCGAAGCGCGGCGACATCGGCTCGACGATGGCCGGCTACGCCGACGCGTACCTGCGGGACTGGTCGCCGCTCGCGGGGGACGCGCTCACGGTCTCGCCGTACCTCGGCTTCGGGTCGCTCGACCCGGCCGTCGACCAGGCGCTCGCCACGGGGCGCGGGCTGTTCGTGCTGTGCCTCACCTCCAACAAGGAGGGGCACGAGGTGCAGCACGCCCGCACCGAGGACGGCGCGACCGTGGCCGCGAGCATCGCGGCCCGTGCGGCAGCCCTCAACGCCGGCCTCGACCCGATGGGGTCGATCGGGCTGGTCGTCGGCGCGACCGTCGGCGACGCGGCCACCCGGACGGGCACCGACCTCACGCGCGTCAACGGCCCGCTCCTGGCCCCCGGCGTGGGGGCCCAGGGGGCCGGTCAGCGCGAGCTCACGCAGGTGTTCGGCGCCGCCCGGCGGCAGGTCCTGGCCTCCTCGTCGCGCGGCGTCCTCGCGGCCGGGCCGGACGTCGCCGCCCTGCGCACCGCCGCCCGTCGTGCCGCCGACGAGGCGCGCGCCGCGCTCGCCTGACCACCGGGCACGTCGTGGAGCCCCACCGCACGGCCGCGGGGCTCTGCGGCGCGCCCCCCGGGCGCGTCGCGCGTCGGAGCTCGTCGGGACGTCCTCGCAGGTCGCTCCGGCGCGTCCGCGTTGCCGACCACGTGGACCGTCGCTAGTTTCATTCTCACGGCCCCCCGCAACCTGGGGACCATCGGCCCACTGACGAGAAGGTGACGCGCGTGGCTCTTCCTCCGCTGACTCCCGAACAACGAGCCGCAGCGCTCCAGAAGGCCGCCGCCGCCCGGCAGGCCCGTGCCGAGGTGAAGAACCGCCTCAAGTACTCGCAGGGCACCCTGTCCGAGGTGATCGAGCAGGGCCAGAAGGACGAGACCATCGGCAAGCTCAAGGTGCTCGCGCTCCTCGAGTCCCTGCCCGGTGTGGGCAAGGTCAAGGCCCGTGCGATCATCTCCGAGATCGGCATCTCCGAGACGCGGCGCGTCCGCGGCCTCGGGCCCCACCAGGTGAAGGCGCTCGTCGACCGCTTCGGGTGACGAACGGTTCGTCACCGCCCGCAGCACGAGGAGCACCGCACCACCCATGACGACGACGCCCGCCCGGCTGACCGTTCTCGCCGGACCCACCGCCGTCGGCAAGGGCACGGTGTCCGCCGACGTCCGCGCCCGGTATCCCGAGGTCTGGCTGTCGGTGTCCGCGACGACGCGGCCACCGCGGCCGGGCGAGGTCGACGGCGTGCACTACCACTTCGTCAGCGTCGACGAGTTCGACCGCATGGTCGAGCAGGGCGACCTGCTGGAGTGGGCGGTCGTGCACGGCCGCAACCGGTACGGCACCCCGCGCGAGCCCGTCGAACGACGGCTCGCGGCCGGGGAGCCTGCACTGCTCGAGATCGACCTGCAGGGTGCGCGCCAGGTCCGCGCGACCATGCCCGACGCGAGCTTCGTGTTCCTCGCCCCACCGTCGTTCGCCGAGCTCGAGCGGCGGCTGGTGGGGCGGGGGACCGAAGGCGCCGAGGAGCGCGAGCGCCGCCTCGCGACCGCGCGCGTCGAGCTCGCCGCCGAGTCGGAGTTCGACCACGTCATCGTCAACGACGACGTGCACCGGGCCACGGACGAGCTGGTCCGGGTGATGGGGATCGCGACCAGGTAGGATGGTCCGCAGGCTCTGTCCTCGCCGGCCCGTCGGTCGGCACCGGGCGGCCCTGGTCGGCGCCGTCTCGTCCTTGGCGGGACTTCTCGTCACGACCTGACGTCGTCCTCCTCGACCCCCTCGACTCTCGGGAGACCACCGTGTCCGGAACCGTCGCCGCCCCCACGGGCATCACCGACCCGCCCATCGACCAGCTGCTCGAGCGCGCCGACTCCAAGTACGCCCTCGTGCTGTACTCGGCCCAGCGTGCCCGCCAGATCAACGCGTACTACGCGCAGCTCAACGAGGGTCTGCTCGAGTACGTCGGCCCGCTCGTCGACACCCGCCCGCAGGAGAAGCCGCTGTCGATCGCCATGCGCGAGATCGACGCCGGCCTGCTCACCTCCGAGGCCACCGAGGGCTGAGTCCCGCCCATGCGGATCGTCCTGGGCGTCGCCGGCGGCATCGCCGCGTACAAGGCGGTGCTGCTGCTGCGGCTGCTGCGCGAGGCGGGGCACGACGTGCGCGTCGTGCCCACGACCGCGGCCCTCGAGTTCGTCGGGCGCGCGACGTGGGAGGCCCTGTCGGGCCAGCCCGTGACGACCGACGTCTTCGAGGACGTCGACGAGGTGGCGCACGTCGCCGTCGGCAAGCAGGCGGAGCTCGTCGTCGTCGCACCCGCGACGGCCGACCTGCTCGCCCGCGCTGCGACCGGCCGTGCCGACGACCTGCTGACCGCGACCCTGCTGGTCGCGCGGTGCCCGGTGCTCATGGCGCCGGCGATGCACACCGAGATGTGGGAGCACCCCGCGACGGTCGCGAACGTCGCGACGCTGCGCGGTCGCGGCGTGCACGTCCTCGACCCCGCGAGCGGGCGCCTCACGGGCGCCGACACGGGCCCCGGGCGGCTGCCCGAGCCCGAGGAGATCGCCGCCGCCGCGCTCGCCCTCGTCGGGCCGCGGGACCTCGCCGGGCGCCACGTCGTCGTCTCCGCCGGGGGCACGCGCGAGCCGCTCGACCCGGTGCGCTTCCTCGGGAACCGCAGCTCGGGGCGGCAAGGGGTCGCGCTGGCCCGGGCCGCCGCGGCACGTGGGGCACGCGTCACGCTCGTCGCCGCCAACCTCGCCGTGCCGGCACCCCCGGCCGTCGACGTCGTGCCCGTCGAGACCGCGGCGCAGCTGCGCGACGCCGTGCGGGCCGCCGCGAAGGACGCGGACGCCGTCGTCATGGCGGCCGCGGTCGCCGACTACCGGCCCGCGACGCCGCAGGACGCCAAGATCAAGAAGCGCGGCGACGGCGCGGCGCCGGCCATCGCACTCGTCGAGACCGTCGACGTGCTCGCCGAGCTCGCGCACGACCGGCTCCGCGACGGCCAGGTGGTCGTCGGGTTCGCGGCCGAGACCGGCGACGCGGACGGCTCGGTCCTCGAGCACGGGCGCGCGAAGGCCCTGCGCAAGGGTGCCGACCTGCTCGTCGTCAACGCCGTCGGAGACGGCCGGGGCTTCGGCACCGACGTCAACGACGTCGTCGTCCTCGACGGCCGCGGCGAGGTCGTGGCGACCGCCGCGGGCAGCAAGGACGACGTCGCGCACGCCGTCTGGGACGCGGTCCTCGCACGGTCCTGAACACGTGCCCGGGCCGTCGGTCACGGCCACTAGGCTGTCCGCCATGACTGAGGCCTCCGTGCGACTGTTCACGTCCGAGTCGGTGACGGAAGGCCACCCCGACAAGATCTGCGACCAGATCTCCGACGCCATCCTCGACGCGATCCTCGAGCAGGACCCCGCCGCACGCGTCGCGGTCGAGACCATGGTGACGACGGGTCTCGTGCACGTCGCGGGCGAGGTCACCACCAGCGCCTACGTCGAGATCCCGCAGGTCGTGCGCCAGGTCGTGCGCGGCATCGGGTACACCTCGTCGCACATCGGCTTCGACGGCGAGTCGTGCGGCGTCTCCGTCTCGATCGGCCAGCAGTCGCCCGACATCGCGCAGGGCGTCGACAAGGCGCTCGAGGTCCGCGAGGACTCCTCCGACATGGACCCGCTCGACCTGCAGGGCGCGGGCGACCAGGGCCTGATGTTCGGCTACGCGTCGGACGACACCCCGAGTCTGCTCCCGCTGCCGATCTGGCTCGCGCACCGCCTCGCGGAGCGGCTCGCCGAGGTGCGCAAGCAGGACGTCATCCCCGGGCTGCGCCCCGACGGCAAGACCCAGGTGACCATCGGGTACGAGGGCGACCGGGCGGTCTCGCTCGACACCGTCGTCCTGTCCACGCAGCACGACCCCGACGTCAACCTCGACACCTTCCTGCGCCCGGCGATCGCGGAGCACGTCGTCGCGCCCGTGCTGGCGTCGCTCGACCTCGACGCCAGCGGGCACCGGCTGCTGGTCAACCCGACGGGCACGTTCGTCGTGGGCGGCCCGCAGGGCGACGCCGGGCTCACCGGCCGCAAGATCATCGTCGACACCTACGGCGGGTTCGCCCGGCACGGCGGCGGCGCGTTCTCCGGCAAGGACCCGTCGAAGGTCGACCGGTCGGCGGCGTACGCGATGCGCTGGGTCGCGAAGAACGTCGTCGCGGCCGGCCTGGCCCGCCGTTGCGAGGTCCAGGTCGCGTACGCGATCGGCAAGGCGCACCCCGTCGGGCTGTACGTCGAGACGTTCGGCACGAGCGAGGTGCCCGTCGAGCGGCTGACGAACGCGATCCGCGAGGTGTTCGACCTGCGCCCCGCCGCGATCATCCGCGACCTCGACCTGCTGCGGCCCATCTACCGGCGGACCGCCGCGTACGGCCACTTCGGCCGCGAGCTCCCCGAGTTCACCTGGGAGCGCACCGACCGCGCGGCCGACCTGCTGTCCGCCGTCGGCTGAGGCCGCGGGTCACGGAGCACCACGGCACGTGCCGACGGGTGACGGCAAGTCCGGAGGGGACGTGACGGCCGGGGAGCAGCTCGTCCTCGAGGGCGTGCCGGGCCCGCGGGTGCGCCGGTCGCGGATCGGTGCGGCCGGGCTCGAGCCCGCCGCCCGGATGCCGGTCGCGCGCGTCGCCGTCGACCTGTCGCCGCCGCACCTCGACCGCACCTTCGAGTACCTCGTCCCGGCGCGCCTCGACGCGACGGCTGTGCCCGGTGCGCGGGTCAAGGTCCGGTTCGGCGGCCAGGACGTCGACGGGTTCCTGCTGGAGCGCGCCGAGCAGGCCGAGCACACGGGGACGCTCGCGCCGCTGCGGCGCGTCGTCTCGGCGGAGCCCGTGCTGGCCCCCGAGGTCCTGCGGCTCGCGCGTGCCGTCGCCGACCGGTGGGCGGGGACGCTCTCCGACGTCCTGCGTCTGGCCGTGCCGTCGCGGCACGCGCGCGTCGAGGGGGAGACGTTCGCACTGCCCGGCGATCCGCCCGCGGTCGCGAGCGTCGCGGGTGCCGATCCCGGCACCGCGGGTCCTGCGGCACCTCCCACCCGTGTGGCGACGGACGCGCCTGTCGACGGTGCTGGCCCCGCGGGGTCCGACCGCGCCGTCACGGCGAGCAGCCTCGCGGAGCCCACCGGTACCGGTGCCGCTGCGTGGCTCGCCTACCGTGGCGGCCCAGCGTTCGTGCAGCACGTCCTGTCGGGCGGGGCGCCCCGCGCGGTGTGGTCGGCACTGCCCGGCGGGCCGGGGGACCGCTGGCACGACGCCGTCGCGCAGGCGGTCGCGGCCTGCGTCCTCGGCGGCCGCGGCGCCCTCGTCGTCGTCCCCGACGCGCGCGACATCGCGCTCGTGCTCGCCGCGCTCGACCGGGCCGGGGTGCCCGCGTGGTCGCCCGACCGGCCCGGCGGCGTGGTCCGGCTGGCCGCCGACGACGGCCCCGCCGCGCGCTACCGGTCATTCCTCGCGGCGCTGCGCGGCGCGGCCGACGTGGTCGTCGGCACCCGGGCGTCGGCGTTCGCACCCGTCCGGCGGCTCGGCCTCGCGGTGTGCTGGGACGACGGCGACACGCTGCACGCCGAGCCCCGCGCGCCGTACCCGCACGTCCGCGAGGTGCTCGCTCTGCGGTCGGACCTCGAGGGGTGCGCGTTGCTCGTCGGCGGTCTCGGCCGGACGGTCGAGGCGCAGGCGCTCGTCGAGTCCGGGTGGGCGAAGGAGGTCGTCGCCGACCGCGCGACGACCCGTGCCCGTGCGCCGCGCGTCCTCGCACTCACGTCGGTCGAGCTCGCGCGCGAGGGGCCGGCCGCGGCGGCCCGACTGCCGTCCCCGGCATGGCGCACCGTCCGGGACCGGCTCGCGGCCGGACCGGTCCTCGTGCAGGTCCCGCGCGCGGGCTACGTCCCGGTCGTCGCGTGCGGACGGTGCCGTGCCGACGCACGCTGCACCACGTGCCACGGGCCGCTCGGGCTCACCGGTCAGGACGGCACGCCGACGTGCGGCTGGTGCGGGCGGCTCGCGACCGCCTGGCGGTGCGGCGAGTGCGGCGGCTCCACGCTGCGCTCGGTCCGTGTCGGGTCCGAGCGGACCGCCGAGGAGCTCGGCCGGGCGTTCCCCGGCGTCACCGTGCGGGTGTCGGGCGCCCGTGCCTCGGGCGGCGTGCTCGACGTCGTGCCCGACGCGCCCGCGGTGGTCGTCGCGACGCCCGGAGCCGAGCCCGTCGCCCCTGGCGGGTACGCCGCGGCCGTCCTGCTCGACGCGGCGGTCGGCACGTCGGGAGCCGGACTCGGTACGGCGGTGGGTGCGCTGCGGCGCTGGCTCACGGCGGCGGCGCTCGTGCGGTCCGCGTCGGAGGGTGGTGTCGTGCTGCTCGTGGGTGACGCCCCGGAGCGGCCCACGCAGGCGCTCGTCCGCTGGGACCCCGCGGGTCTCGCGGCCCGGGAGTCGCAGGAGCGGGTCGAGCTCGGCCTGCCGCCGGCCGTCCGGGTCGCGGCGGTGACCGGGCCGCGCGACGCGGTCGACGTGCTGCTGTCCCGGCTGGGCCTCGACGACGCGGACGTGCTCGGCCCCGTCCCGGTCCCCGGGCCTGCACGGGCGTCGTCCACGGCGCTCGAGCCGGACGTCCGCGCCCTCGTGCGCGTGCCGCGAGGCCGCGGTGCGGCGCTGGCCCGGGCCGTCGCGACGTCGATGGCGGTCCGCAGCGCGCGGCGCGAGGGAGGCACGGTGCGCGTGCACGTCGACCCGGTGGACCTCGCATGACGGCCGTCGTCCTGGACCTCGGCAACGTGCTGGTCCGGTGGGACCCGTACGGGCCCTTCGTCGGCCGGCTCGACCGGAGCGAGGTGGACCGCTTCTTCTCGGACGTCGACTTCGCCGCGTTCAACCACCACCAGGACGCCGGCCGCAGCTGGGCGGACGCGCGCGTCGAGCTGGCCGCGACGTTCCCGCAGCACGTCGCCGCGCTCGACCTGTACGTCGCGCACTTCGCCGACTCGCTGCCCGGCCCGGTCCCCGGCAGCGCACGCGTCGTGCGCGACCTGGTCGACCGGGGCGTGCCGACGTTCGGCCTGACGAACTGGTCGGCGGAGACCTACCACCTCGCCGAGCCCGCCGCGCCCGCCATCGGGCACCTCGACGCCGTCCTGGTGTCCGGCGAGGTCGGCCTCGCGAAGCCCGACCCGCGGGTGTTCCGGCTGCTCGCCGAACGGTTCGCCCTCGACCCGGCCCGCACGGTCTTCGCCGACGACTCGCCCGTGAACGTCGCCGCCGCCGCGGCCGTCGGCTTCGACGCCGTGCTCTTCACCGACGCCGCCACGCTCCGCGCCGACCTCGAGACGCGCGGCCTGCTGGTCCCCGAGGCGGGGAGCACGGCACCCGCCACCTAGGATCGGGGCCATGCGACTGCTCTTCGCCGGAACGCCTGCGGCCGCGGTGCCGTCGCTCGAGGCCCTGCTGGCCTCCCGTCACGAGGTCGTCGCCGTCCTCACGCGCCCCGACGCGCGCGCGGGACGCGGGCGCACGCTCGCGCCCAGCCCCGTGAAGGCCCGGGCGCTCGACGCGGGCGTCGAGGTCCTCACGCCCGCCCGCCCCCGCGACGAGGAGTTCGTCGCGCGGCTCGGCGAGCTCGCCGTCGACGCGGCACCGGTCGTCGCGTACGGCGCGATCCTGCCCGCCGCCGTGCTCGACGTGCCGACGCACGGGTGGGTCAACCTGCACTTCTCCGTCCTGCCCGCCTGGCGCGGCGCGGCGCCCGTCCAGCACGCGCTCATCGCGGGCGACGAGGTCACCGGCGCGACGACGTTCCGCATCGAGCAGGGGCTCGACACCGGCCCGGTCTTCGGCACGCTGACCGAGTCGGTGCGCCCGCGGGACACGGCCGGCGACCTGCTCGACCGCCTCGCTGTCGCGGGCGCGGGGCTGCTCGTGCAGACGCTGGACGCGATCGAGGACGGGATCCTCAGCCCGGTCCCGCAGCCCGCCGACGGCGTGAGCCACGCCCCGAAGATCGAGGTCGAGGACGCGCGCGTGCGCTGGTCGCACCCCGCGCACGCCGTCGACCGCCGCATCCGGGGGTGCACGCCCGCCCCCGGCGCGTGGACCACGCTGCCCGACGGCAGCCGCCTCGGCCTCGGCCCCGTCGCACCCGTCGCGGACGTGCGCGACCTCGCCCCCGGCGAGCTGCGGGTCGGCAAGCGTGACGTGCTGGTCGGCACGGGCGGGGCAGCGGTGCGGCTGGGCCTCGTCACGCCGCCCGGCAAGCGCCCCATGGAGGCGGCGGACTGGGCGCGCGGTGCGCGGCTCGTCGACGGGACAGTCCTGGGCGGTGCGGCGTGAGCCCCGCCGGGCAGGGCGGCGCCGAGGGGCGCGGCACCGGCGGTCCCGGAGACGGCGGTCGTGACGGCGGCCAGCGTCATGGCGGCGCGCGTGACGGCGCCGGCCGTGGCGACACCGGCCGCTCGGACCGTGGCGGTGCGCGCGACGGCGGTCGCGCCGCCGGTCGTGACGCCCAGGGGCGGCAGCGCGGAGCGGCACGCAGCGAGGGCCGCACGACCCGCTCGGCGGCCGCACCGGGGCAGCGTCGGCGCGGCACGGACCCGGCACGCCGCGTCGCGTTCGACGTCCTGCGCACGGTCGCCGAGGGCGACGCCTACGCCAACCTCGTCCTGCCACCGCTGCTCCGCGAGCGCGGCCTGACGGGCCGGGACGCCGGCTTCGCGACGGAGCTGACCTACGGCACGCTGCGCCTGCGGGGTCGCTACGACGCGGTCGTCGAGCTCGCGGCGGCCCGCCCGGCCGCCCGGATCGACGGTCCTGTGCTCGACGTCCTGCGACTCGGCGTGCACCAGGTCCTCGGCATGCGCGTGCCGGCGCACGCGGCGGTCTCGGAGACCGTCGGCCTCGCCCGCGAGGTGACCGGAGCGGGACCGGCCCAGTTCGTCAACGCGGTGCTGCGCGCCGTCGCCCGCGAGCCGTGGGACGTCTGGGAGCAGCGCATCGGCGACGCCGCGGACCCGGACGGCAGCGACCCGGTCGCGCGGCTCGCCACCGTCGGCAGCCATCCGGTGTGGGTCGTGCGCGCGCTGCGCGAGGCCCTGGTCGGCAACGACCGCGGCGTGGACGAGATCGCCGCGCTGCTCGACGCCGACAACGCCGCGCCGCTGGTCACGCTCGTCGCCCGCCCGGGCCTCGCGAGCGTCGAGGAGCTCGGCGCGACCGACGACGCCGCCGCGGGACCGCTGTCGTCCACCGCGGTCGTGCTGCCGGGCGGCGACCCCGCGTCGCTTCCCGCGGTGCGCGAGGCACGCGCGGGGGTCCAGGACGACGGCAGCCAGCTCGTGGCGCTCGCGCTCGGGGCGGCACCGCTCGACGGCCCCGACGAGCGGTGGCTCGACCTGTGCGCAGGGCCGGGCGGCAAGGCCGCGCTGCTCGCGGCGCTCGCCTCGTCGCGTGGCGCCCGGCTCGTCGCGAACGAGGTGCAGCCGCACCGGGCGCGCCTGGTCCGCCAGTCGCTGCATGCGGTCCCGGCGGACGCGGTCGAGGAGGTCCGGACCGGCGACGGACGCACCGTCGGCACCGACGAGCCCGCGTCGTACGACCGCGTGATGGTCGACGCGCCCTGCACCGGGCTGGGCGCGCTGCGTCGACGGCCCGAGTCGCGGTGGCGGCGGACGCCCGCGGACGTCGCGACGCTCGGCACCCTCCAGCGCGAGCTGCTCGGCTCGGCGCTGCGCGCCGTGCGCGTCGGTGGCGTCGTCGCGTACGTGACGTGCTCGCCGCACCTCGCGGAGACGCGGCTCGTCGTCAAGGACGCGCTGCGGGCGGCCGCGAAGGCGGGCGTGGACGTCGAGACGCTCGACGCGGCCGCGGTGGTGCGCGACGTCGCGCGGCGCGACGTGGACCTGCCGGACCGGACGGACGTGCAGCTGTGGCCGCACGTGCACGGCACGGACGCGATGCACCTGACGCTGCTGCGCCGCACGTCCTGACGGCACGCCGGGGACCCTCGGCAGCGGGGCTCGGTCGCGGGCGGCACGGCGCTGGTCGCGTGACTACGCTGGCCGCGTGCCCGCCCTGATCAACCCGAGCATCCTGTCCGCCGACTTCGCGAACCTCGAGCGCGACCTCGCGAAGATCGCGGACGCCGACTACGCGCACGTGGACGTCATGGACAACCACTTCGTGCCGAACCTGACGATCGGGCTGCCGGTCGTGCGCCGCCTCGCGCAGGTCTCGCCCGTCCCGCTGGACGTGCACCTGATGATCGCCGACGCGGACCGCTGGGCTCCGGCCTTCGCGGAGGCCGGTGCGGCGTCCGTGACGTTCCACGCCGAGGCGGCGCAGGCGCCGGTGCGGCTCGCGCGCGAGCTCCGCGCGGGGGGTGCGCGCGTCGGCGTCGCGCTGCGTCCGGCGACGCCGGTGGAGCCGTTCCTCGACCTGCTGGCGGAGATCGACATGGTGCTCGTGATGACGGTCGAGCCGGGGTTCGGCGGCCAGTCGTTCATCGAGGGGACGCTGCCGAAGGTGCGGCGGACCCGGGCGGCCATCGAGGCGGCCGGGCTCGACACGTGGGTGCAGGTCGACGGCGGGGTGTCGCGGGACACCGTGGGGCGGATCGCGGCGGCGGGCGCGAACGTCTTCGTCGCGGGCTCCGCGGTGTACGGAGCGGAGGACGTCGCGGCGGAGATCGCGGCGCTGCGCGACCTGGCGGACGCCGCGTCCTGACCTGCGGGTCGGTCACCGGCAGGGTGGTCGGGACCAGCCCCCGGGCGGTGCTGTCCGACGCGTGAGACGCAGGTCGCGCGCCGAGGGCGGGAATGCCCCGTGTGGCATGATCGTTGGCGCAGTGCAGAACACGAACACGTGCTCCGGGGTCGGTGTAATTCCGAGCCGGCGGTGACAGTCCGCGACCCGCACGGTCCTTCGGGGCCTGGCGGTTGACCTGGTGGAACTCCAGGACCGACGGTGAAAGTCCGGATGGGAGGAAGTACGTGGCGGGGCGTCGCCGAGCGACGTCCCGTGGCAGGGCGACGGCCGTCGGACGACGGTGTCCTCTGCGCGACCCCGGGGCCTGAGCAGCGCCCGGAGGTGACCTTGTGACGAGCACGCCAGCCCTGAGCACGTCGGGCACGACCACGCCCGCGGCGGGCACCTCGGCGACGCCCGTCCGCGTGCCGGGGGCGGCCGGGTCCGGTCCGGCGACGCCGTCGGCTGCTGCGGGTGCCGTCCTCCCCGCCGAGCTCGCCGCGCTGCGTCAGGCCCTGCTGCTCGCTCGCCGCGGACCCCGGCACGGACCGAACCCGCGCGTCGGCTGCGTGCTCCTCGACCCGACCGGCGTCGTCCTCGGCGAGGGCTGGCACGCCGGAGCGGGCACCGCGCACGCCGAGGTCGCCGCGCTGCGCGACGCCGCCGCGCACGGCGCCTCGACCCAGGGCGCGACCGCGGTCGTCACGCTCGAGCCGTGCGACCACACCGGGCGCACCGGCCCGTGCACCCAGGCGCTGCTCGACGCCGGCGTGCGGCGCGTCGTCGTGGCCGTCCCGGACCCCAACCCGGTGGCGGCCGGCGGTGCGGACCGGCTGCGCCGCGAGGGCGTCGACGTCGTGACCGGCGTGCTGGCCGAGGAGGGCCGCACGCTGCTCGGCACGTGGCTCACGGCGGTCGAGCGCGGCCGCCCGTTCGTCACGCTCAAGCTCGCGTCGACGCTCGACGGCCGCGTCGCCGCGGCCGACGGGACGAGCCGGTGGATCACCTCGGACGTCGCCCGGCACCACGCCCACGACCTGCGCGCGGAGGTCGACGCCATCGCCGTCGGCACGGGGACGGTCCTCGCGGACGACCCGACGCTCACGGCGCGCAACGCGGCGGGGGAGCCGCACTCGTCGCAGCCGCTCCGTGTCGTCGTGGGGCACCGCGACGTCCCGGCCGGTGCGCGGCTGCACGGCCCGGGCGGCGAGCTCGTGCACGTGCGGACCCACGACCCGGCCGAGGTCCTGCGCGTGCTGGGCGAGCGCGAGGTCCGGCACCTGCTCGTCGAGGGCGGGCCGACCCTCGCGGCGGCGTTCCTGCGTGCGGGGCTCGTCGACGAGGTGCACGCCTACGTCGCACCCGTGCTTCTCGGATCCGGCCCGTCGGCCGTCGGCGACCTCGGCATCGGCACGATCGGCGATGCCGTGCGCCTCACGCCGCGCAGCGTCCTGCCGCTCGGCCCCGACGTCCTCGTCGTCGCCACCCCGGAACCGGTCGGCGACGCGTCCCGCACCATCCCCACGGACCAGGAGGTCTGAATGTTCACCGGCATCGTCGAGGAGATCGGCACGGTCGAGGAGATCGTGCCCGGCACGGACGCGGGCGGGCAGGCTGCCGACGCGCGCGTGCGCATCCGCGGGCCGCTCGTCACGTCCGACGCGCGGCTCGGCGACTCCATCGCGGTGAGCGGCGTCTGCCTGACGGTCACCGACCTGCCCGGCGACGGGACCTTCACCGCGGACGTCATGCCGGAGACGCTGCGCCGGTCGGCGCTCGGTGACCTCGTCGCGGGCGGTGAGGTGAACCTGGAGCGGGCGCTGCCCGTGGGCGGGCGCTACGGCGGGCACGTCGTGCAGGGGCACGTCGACGGCGTCGGCACGGTCCTCGGGCGCACGCCCGGACCACGCTGGGACGACGTCGAGATCGGCCTGGAGCCGCAGCTCGCGCGGTACGTCGCCGAGAAGGGCTCGATCAGCGTGTCCGGGGTGTCGCTCACCGTGACGCACGTCGGCGACGACGCGTTCGGGGTGTCGCTCATCCCGACGACGCTCGCCGCGACGACCCTCGGCACGCTCGCGCCCGGTGCGCGGGTCAACCTGGAGGTCGACGTGCTCGCGAAGTACACCGAGCGCCTGCTCGCGACGGCGGGGGTCGGCCGATGACCGACGTGCGGCTGGGGACGGTCGAGGACGCGCTCGACGCGCTCCGTGCCGGTCGGCCGGTGCTGGTCGCGGACTCGCCCGACCGGGAGAACGAGGCCGACGTCATCCTCGCGGCGCAGTCGGCGACGCCCGAGTGGGTCGCGTGGACCATCCGGCACTCGTCGGGCTACCTGTGCGCGCCGATGCCGGCCGCGCGGGCCGACGCGCTCGACCTGCCGCTCATGGTCCCGCACAGCCAGGACCCGCGGCGGACGGCCTACACCGTGACGGTCGACGCGGCGACGGGCGTGACGACGGGGATCTCGGCGTCCGACCGGGCGCGCACCCTGCGGGTGCTGGCCGACCCGGCGTCGGGGCGCGAGGACCTGATCCGCCCCGGGCACGTGCTGCCGCTGCGGGCCGTCCCGGGCGGCGTCCTGCACCGGGCGGGCCACACCGAGGCTGCGGTCGACCTGTGCCGGCTGGCGGGTCTCGAGCCCGTCGGGGCGATCGCCGAGCTCGTCGACGACGACGGCTCGATGACGCGCCTGCCCGCGGCGTCCGAGCTGGCCGAGCGGGAAGGGCTCGTCCTGCTGACGATCGACGCGATCGTGGCGTGGCGGACGGCGCACGACGACGTCGAGCCCGTCGACGCCGCGGTCGTGCCCCTGCTGCGCGACCGTGTGCACGCCACGCACACCGCGTACCTGCCGACGCGGCACGGCGACTTCCGGATCCACGGCTACCGCGACCTGCGTACGGGCGACGAGCACGTCGCACTCGTCCCGACGTCCGGGCTCGCCGCCACTCCCGTCGTGCGCGTCCACTCGGAGTGCCTCACGGGGGACGCGTTCGGGTCGGCCCGGTGCGACTGCGGGCCGCAGCTCGACGCCGCGCTGCAGCTCGCCGCCGAGCAGGGGGGCGCGGTCGTGTACCTGCGCGGGCACGAGGGCCGGGGGATCGGCCTGCTCGCGAAGGTCGCGGCGTACGCGCTGCAGGACGAGGGCCGCGACACCGTCGAGGCGAACCTCGACCTCGGCTGGCCCGCGGACCGCCGCGAGTACGGGGCAGCGGCCGCGATCCTCGCGGACCTCGGCGTCCGGCGCGTCAGCCTGCTGACGAACAACCCCGCGAAGGTCGCGGGCCTGCGGGCGCACGGCATCGACGTCGCGGAGGTCCGCGGCCTGGAGGTCGGCCGGACACCGCAGAACGAGGCGTACCTGCGCACCAAGGCGACGTCGATGGGGCACCTGCTGCACCTGCCCGCCGACGGCCGCCGCGACCCGATCCCCGTGCGTCCCGTCCTCGCGGCCCCCGCGACGCCGGGCGCCGACACCACCGACCACGCGTTCGAGAACCTGGAGGACCTGGCATGAGCGGTGCGGGAGCACCTTCCCTGAGCGTCGACGGCACCGGACTGCGTGTCACCGTCGTCGCCGCGAGCTGGCACACGACCGTCATGGACGGCCTCCTCGACGGTGCCCGCCGGGCGCTCGCGCGGGCGAACGTCACCGACGTGCGCGTCGTGCGCGTGCCCGGCACGTTCGAGCTGCCGGTCGCCGCCGCGGCAACCGCCCAGCAGGGCGCGGACGCGGTGGTCGCGCTCGGCGTCGTCATCCGCGGCGGCACGCCGCACTTCGAGTACGTGTGCCAGGGCGCGACCCTCGGCCTCACCGACGTCGCGATCCGCACGGGTGTGCCCGTCGGCTTCGGCGTGCTGACGTGCGACGACGAGCAGCAGGCGCTCGACCGGGCGGGCCTCGAGGGCTCGCACGAGGACAAGGGCGCGGAGGCCGCGGAGGCGGCCGTCGCGACGGTCCTGGCGCTGCGAGCGCTCTGAGATGGGTCCGCTCGCGTGGCTGTTCGACGCCACGGTGACGATCGCGGGCCACGACATCCTGTGGCGCGAGATCGTCGGCAACCTCTTCGGCCTCGCGTCGGCCGTGGGCGGCCTGCGCCGGCGCGTCTGGGCGTGGCCCGTCGGGATCGTCGGCAACGTGCTGCTGTTCACCGTGTTCCTCGGCGGGGTCTTCCACACGCCCCAGGCCACGGACCTGTACGGGCAGGCCGGCCGCCAGGTGTTCTTCGTGATCGTGTCCGTGTACGGGTGGGTGCGCTGGCGGCAGTCGCAGCACGCGGCCCAGGCCGCCGGCGGTGCGCCCGACGCGCCCGCCGTCGTGCCCCGGTGGGCCGGGCCGCGCGGCTGGGTGCTCATGGGCACGGTCGCGGTCGTCGGCACGGTCGCGTGCGCGCTCGTCTTCCGCGCACTCGGGTCGTGGGGGCCGTGGGCCGACGCGTGGATCTTCGTCGGCTCGCTGCTCGCGACGTACGGGATGGCGCGCGGCTGGATCGAGTTCTGGCTCATCTGGATCGCGGTCGACGCCGTCGGGGTGCCGCTGCTGCTGTCCGCCGGGTACTACCCGTCGGCCGTCCTCTACCTCGTCTACGCGGGCGTCGTCGTCTACGGCTTCGTCGTGTGGCGGCGGGCCCGCCGGGAGGAGGCGGCACCCGCGGTCGACGCCCAGCAGGCAGCGCATGCCTGATCGGCGGACGGCGGACGACCGTCCCGTGGGACGCGTCTAGGCTTGGCCGACGTGAAGACCTTCGACGCCCTGTTCGCCGAGCTGTCCGAGAAGGCGGCCACCCGCCCCGCGGGCTCCCGCACCGTGACCGAGCTCGACGCCGGCGTCCACTCCATCGGCAAGAAGATCGTCGAGGAGGCCGCCGAGGTCTGGATGGCGGCCGAGCACGAGGGCGACGAGCGCACCGCGGAGGAGATCTCCCAGCTGCTGTACCACCTCCAGGTGCTGATGCTGGCGCGCGGGCTGACGCTCGACGACGTCTACGCCCATCTCTGACGCGCCGCCGCGTACGCCCCGCCCCGCCCCCCGTGCCCTGACCCACCGATAGGACCCCCGTGCTGAGGATCGCCGTCCCCAACAAGGGCTCGTTGTCCGAGCCCGCCGCCGAGATGCTCCGCGAGGCCGGCTACCGGCAGCGTCGCGACTCGCGCGAGCTCGTGCTGCCCGACCCGGACAACGACGTCGAGTTCTTCTTCCTGCGTCCGCGCGACATCGCCGTGTACGTCGGCGCCGGGACCGTCGACGTCGGCATCACCGGCCGCGACCTGCTGCTGGACTCGCAGTCCGCGGCGGTCGAGCACCTGCCGCTCGGGTTCGGCGGGTCGACGTTCCGGTGGGCCGCGCCCGTCGGGCTCATGAGCGACGTCAGCCACGTCGCGGGCAAGCGGGTCGCGACGTCGTACCCCGGGCTCGTGTCGACGTACCTCGCGGAGCGGGACGTCGTCCCGGCCGGGATCGTGCGGCTCGACGGCGCGGTGGAGACCGCGACCCGGCTGGGCGTCGCCGACGTCATCGCGGACGTCGTCGAGACGGGCACGACCCTCAAGGCCGCGGGCCTGGAGATCTTCGGCGAGCCGATCCTGCGCTCGGAGGCCGTCCTCGTGCGCCGCGCCGGCGAGGAGGAGCCCGTCGGTCTCAACGTCCTCGCGCGCCGCCTGAAGGGCGTCCTGACGGCCCGCGAGTACGTCCTCATGGACTACGACGTCCCGCTGTCCCTCGTGGAGCAGGCCGTCGCCATCACGCCCGGGCTCGAGTCGCCGACCGTGTCGCCGCTGCACAACCGCGAGTGGGCGGCCGTGCGGGCGATGGTCCGGCGCTCGGAGACCAACCGCGTCATGGACGCCCTCTACGACATCGGTGCGCGCGCGATCCTCGTGACGACGATCCACGCGTCGCGTCTGTGACGCTCGCCATGAGCGGCACGGTCACGGTGTTCCGGCCCCGGTTCGCGCGCGTCGTCACGCTGGCCCTCGCCGTCGCGGTCGTCGTGCTGACCGGCGTCATCATCGCCGTCCTGCCCGGTGCCGGACCGCTCGACCAGGCGGGCTTCGCGCTCGTCGGTCTGCTCATCGCCTGGTTCTGCTGGCGGCAGGCGTCCGTCAGCGCCCGGGCGGACGACGCGGGGCTCGTCGTGCGCAACCTCATGCTGACGCGTCGCCTTGAGTGGGCCGAGGTCGTCGCCGTGCGGTTCGGGCACGGGCGGCCGTGGGTGCAGCTCGACCTCGCCGACGGGGACACGCTCGCCGTCATGGGGATCCAGCGCGCCGACGGCGAGCGGGCCGAGGAGGACGCACGCCGGCTCGCGACGCTCGTCGCCGAGCACACCCGGACGCAGCGGGACGACTGACCGCCGGTCCGCCCTCCCCGGGTCGCGGCACGCCGCGCCCGTCCGCGTCAGGCGGTGAGCAGGTCCACCGCGTGGACGCCCGCGACCGCCGCCGCGAGGAACGCCGCGGGGTCGTCGTCCAGCCCGCGTCCCATCGTCGAGAGCCGCACCGGGCTGCCCGCGAGCGCGCTCAGCAGGTCCGCGCCGGCGTTCACGTCGACGAGCCGGTGCAGCCCGTGCGGGGCGCCGAGCGCGGCGACCTGGTGCTGCACGCGGCGGCCGAGGGCGTCGAGGCCGCCGTCGGGATCGGGCTCGAAGACGGGCACGGGGACGTCGGCGGGACGCAGCGCGACGCGCCCGTAGGCGGTGAGGGAGTGGTGCGAGACGCCGAGGTGCCGTTCGCGGGGGTCGGCGCCGCTGACCCGCAGGGAGGCGACGGGACGTCCGCCGAGCACGGCGGCGGCGTTGACGGCCTCGCCCGCGGCGACGCCGGAGAAGCCCCAGCGGGTGCCGGTGCCGAGGTTGCCCGGGCCCTGCGCGACGACGACGACGTCGGCCCCGACGACGTGCCGGGCGGCGAGCAGACCGGTGTGCACGGTGACGGCCTCGTGGTCGCCGCCGAACGCCTGCCCGGTGGTGACGCAGGCGTCGATCCAGCCGGCGTCGCGCAGGCCGGCGACGGCACGGGAGAACCAGGCGGGCAGGGCGCCGCCGTCGGTCATGACGTAGGCGACGGTCGGTGCGGGGCGTCCGGCGCGGGCCGCGGCGTACCGGAGGCCGGCGACGACCGCGGGCAGCGCCGAGTGCAGGTCGGCGACGACGACGGGCAGGCCGGCGAGGTCGTCGGCGTCGCGCAGGGTCTCGTGGTGGGGCGACTCCTGGTCGTCGACGCCGAGGACCATCGCCTGCAGGGGCGTGTAGCGGGCCTTCACGAGGTGGCCGGGTCCGGGCGGCGGGTCCGCGGGAAGGTCTCCGCCGGGTGCCGCGACGAGGGCGTAGCCGCCCGTGCCGAGCCCGCGGGCGAGCGCCGAGACGTTGAGCAGGACCCGGTCGCCGACGTCGGGCCGGCCGACGAGCGCGGGGTACGCGAGCGCGCGGACGCGATGGGGGAGGACGCCCTCACCGGGGTCGTCGAGGTCGACGGTGAGCTCCTGGGCGCCCGACCAGCTCGTCCCGGTCCCGACGACGACACCCGAACGCCACGTGATCACGGCCCCACGGTACCGGGGCGGCTACCGTGGTCCCCGATGCCCCCCGCGATCCCTCCCGCCGAGCGCCTGCTCAACCTCGTCATCGCCCTCGTCAACACGTCCGGCCGCATGACCAAGGAGCAGGTGCGCACGAGCGTCGCCGGCTACCAGGACGCCCCGTCGGACGACGCCTTCGAGCGGATGTTCGAGCGCGACAAGGACACGCTGCGCGACCTGGGGATCCCGGTGCTCACGGTGACGGACGCGGGTCACGGCGACGACATCGGCTACCGGATCGACGCGGACGCGTACGCGCTGGCGCCGCTCGACCTGACGGCCGCCGAGCTGGGCGTGCTCGCGATGGCGGCCCAGCTGTGGCAGGACCAGTCGCTGCGCTCGGACACGTCGCGCGCGTTGACGAAGCTGCGGGTGGTGGGAGCGGGGCCCGAGTCGGGCGACCTCGTCGCCGGTCTCGCGCCGCGGGTGCGGTCGGGCGGGGGTGCGGTCGGCCCGCTGCTGGACGCGGTGCAGGCGCGGCAGGTCGTGCGGTTCGTGTACCGGGCGGCGAACACGGGCGAGGTGCGCGAGCGGACGGTCGAGCCGTGGAAGCTGCTGGCCCGCCGCGGCGGGTGGCTGCTCGTGGGCCGTGACCGCGAGCGCGGCGCGTCCCGCTCGTACCGGCTGAGCCGGGTGGAGGGGGCGGTGCGGCCGGTCGGCGAGGCGGGGGCGTTCGCGCCGCCGTCGGCCGAGGAGCTCGCGGAGGCGCTGCGCCCGTGGGACGAGCGTCCGGAGCGCGTCGCGACGCTCGCCGTCCTGCCGGAGCGGGCGAGCGCCGCCCGCGCGCGGGCCGTGCCCGCCCCGGCGGACGCTCCCGACCTCGCGGCGGACCCGCACGTCGCGACGCTGCTCGCGCACCGGGACGTCGTGCACGTGCCGTTCCGGCTGGACTGGGAGCTCGCGGAGGAGCTCGTCGGGTACGGCGACGCCGTGGTGGTGCTCGACCCGCCGAGCGTGCGGCAAGCGGTCCTGCACCTGCTGCGGACGGCGGCGACGCTCGACGACGCGGCGGGGGCTCCGGCGACCCGCTCGGGAGGTCACGATGGCTGAGCGCGCGAGCGACCGGCTGCTGCGCATGCTCGGGATGATCGCGTACCTGGACCGTCACGAGGGCGTGCCGGTCGAGGAGATCGCCGAGCAGTTCGGCGTGAGCGCGTCGCAGGTCCTCACCGACATCGACACCCTGTGGGTGACGGGGACGCCGGGCTACTTCCCGCACGACCTCATCGACTTCGACGCGGCGTCGTACGAGCAGGGCGTGGTCCGTCTGACGGAGTCGCGCGGCATGACCAGGCCGCTGCGGCTGGGCGCGCGCGAGGCGGTCGCGCTGCTCGCGGCGCTGCGGGCGCTCGACGCGGCCCTGCGGCCCGCCCTGGACCCGGAGCGGGCGCAGGTCCTGTCGTCCGCCCTCGCGAAGCTCACGGCCGCGGCGGGCGACGCGGCGGCCGCCCTGGACGTGCGCCTCGGCCTGGACGCGGCGCCGGACGTCGCGGCGGCCCTGGCGACGGCGCTGCGCGAGGGGCGCCGGCTGCACCTGCGGTACGTGGACGCCTCCGACGTGGCGACGCAGCGGGACGTCGACCCGCTGCGCCTGGTCACGGACGACGAGCGCTCCTACCTGCTGGCGTGGTGCCGGCTCGTCGACGGGGAGCGGCTGTTCCGGGTGGACCGGGTCCTCGAGGCGCGCGTGCTGGACCAGCCCGTCGCCGACCACACGGTCGCGCCGGACGCGGGGGAGTTCCAGCCGGGTCCTGACGGTGACCTGGTGACGCTGCACCTGCGCAGCCGGGCGCGGTGGGTCGCGGAGAGCACCCCGGTCGAGGCGGTCCGCAACCACGAGGACGGCTCGTTCGAGGTCGACCTGCGCGTGCTGCGGCCGGTGTGGGTGCGGCACCTGGTGCTGCAGGTCGCCGACGACGTCCTCGAGGTCCGGCCGACGCGGGTCGCCGCGGAGGTCGCGGCGTCGGCCCGTGCTGCGCTCGACGCGTACGGGCCGCTGGCCGACGGGGACGGGTGATCGACGGTGCTGTGGTTCACGGTCTGGACGGTGCTGGTGGTCGGCACCCTCGTCGGGGCGTTCTTCCTGGGGCGTCGGCTGTGGCGCTCGGGTCTCGCGCTCGGGCGCGAGCTGGGGGTCGCCGCGCAGACGTGGGAGGTCCTCGCGCGACGCCTGGACGAGCTCCGGTCGCTCGCGGAGGACCGGGCCGCTCAGACGGGGCCGACGGTTCTCGCGGACCGCGACGTCCTGCGGGAGCGGCTCCACGACGTGCGCGCCGCGCGGGACGTCCGCCGGTTCGCCCGGGCGGAGCGGCACCGCCGCACGTGGCAGGGCTGGCGCGCGTACTGGCGCTGAGACCGGCGTCACCGTGACGTGCGGCGAATCGGACCTGCGGGGTTAGGATTCGCGGGACTTCGGCAATCCGTGATGGAGGGGCAGCCCCGTGATCCGCAACCTGAGCGCCTGGCACATCATCGTCCTGGTGCTGGTCGTCCTGCTCCTGTTCGGGGCGAACCGCCTCCCGGGGCTGGCCAAGAGCGTCGGCCAGTCGATGAAGATCTTCAAGTCCGAGGTCAAGGACCTGCGGGACGACGACAAGGACGGTCCCGCCGACGGCACCGAGACGGCGGCCACGGCGAACGGCACGGTGAACCGCGACCGGCGTCCCGAGGAGCCGACCGAGGGCACCACGCCTCCGAAGGTCTGACCCCGGGTGAGCACCTCCCGCCGCGGTCGCGACGCCGGCGGCCGTATGCCCCTGCGTGCGCACCTGCTCGAGCTGCGCAAGCGCCTCGTCCTGGCGTCCATCGGCATCGTCGCCGGTGCCGTCCTGGCGTGGGTCTTCTACGACCCGGTGTTCGAGGCGATCCAGCGACCCCTGGAGATGGCCGCGACCACGCGTGACGAGCTCGTGACGCTCAACTTCGCGGGCGTCGCGGCGCCGTTCGACATGCGCGTCAAGGTCACCGTGTTCCTCGGCGTGATCCTGTCGAGCCCGTGGTGGTTGTACCAGCTGTGGGCGTTCATCACGCCGGGGCTGACCCGTCGCGAGCGCGGGTACGCGTTCGGGTTCCTCGGGGCCGCGGTGCCGCTGTTCCTCGGCGGTGCGCTGCTCGCCTGGTACGTGCTGCCGCACGCCGTGGGGCTCCTCATCGAGTTCACGCCCGAAGGAGCGTCGAACCTCGTCGACGCACAGACGTACCTCGGGTTCGTCATGCGCGTGATGCTCGTCTTCGGTCTGGCGTTCCTGCTGCCCGTCGTCATGGTCGCGCTGAACTTCGCCGGCCTGGGCACCGCCGCGACGTGGCGCAAGGGCTGGCGGTGGGCCGTCATGGTGGCCTTCACGTTCTCCGCGATCATGACGCCGACGCCCGACGCGATCACGATGATCGCCGTCGCGATCCCCATCTGCCTGCTCTACGCGGGGGCGCTGGTGATCTGCACCGTGCACGACCGGCGCGTCGACCGGCGCCGCGTGGCCGCGGGCCTGCCGCGGCTGGACGGCACGTTCCCCGACGACGCGGACAAGGCGACCGCGTGAGGCACGTCGGCGTCGTGGTCAACCCCACGGCCGGCAAGGGGCGCGGCTCGACCGCCGGGCGCCGGGTGCACGAGCTGCTGGTCGCGCGCGGCATGAAGGTCGAGGACCTGTCCGCGCCCACCCTCGCGCAGGCCAGCGACCGGGCCCGTGCGGCCGCCGTGCAGGGGCTCGACGCGCTCGTCGTCGTCGGGGGCGACGGGATGGTCCACCTCGGTGCGAACGTCGTCGCCGGCACTGCCCTGCCGCTCGGTGTCGTCGCGGCGGGCACCGGCAACGACATCGCCCGTGCGCTGGGCCTGCCGCTCGACGACGTGACCGCGGCGGTCGACGTCGTCGAGCGTGGCCTCGACGAGGGCCCGCGGCGCATCGACGCCGTCCGTGTCGGGACGCCCGCGCACTCGGCTCACGAGTGGTTCGTGGGCGTGCTGTCGTGCGGCATCGACGCCGCCGTCAACGCCCGCGCCAACACCATGACGTGGCCGCGCGGGTCCGCCCGCTACGTGCGCGCCCTGGCCGCCGAGCTCACGTCGTTCCGCCCGTACGGGTACCGCGTGACGCTCGACGACCGCACCTGGGAGTCACCGGGGACCCTCGTGGCGATCGCGAACACGCCCTGGTTCGGCGGCGGTCTGCACGTCGCGCCGGACGCCCGCGTCGACGACGGGCTGCTCGACGTCGTCGTCGCCGGGCCCCTGTCCCGGTCCGCGATCACGCGGATCTTCCCGGGGATCTACCGCGGCCGGCACGTCGGGCACCCGGCCGTGACGATCGTGCGGAGCCGCACCGTGCTGGTCGAGCCCCTCACCGCGCTCGGCGCACCCGCACCGGCGGCCTTCGCCGACGGTGAGCGTGTCGGGCCGCTGCCGCTGCGCGTGCAGGTCGACCCGGGGGCGCTGGCCGTCCTCGCCTGACGCCGACGCGCGCGACCGGCTGCGTCCGTCGTCGGGCCGTGCGCGTGCCTAGGGTGTGCCTGTGGTGTCACGCCGGCGTCGTCCGTCCTCCGCCTCCGCTTCGTCGAGCACCGCCTCGACCCGTGCCCCCGCGGCCGAGCCGTCGCCCGCCGAGCGGTACGCGGCGTCGCGCCGTCGCGCCGAGGAGGAGCGCGGCGAGCTCGCGCAGTTCCGCCAGCTCCTGACCTTCCCGCTGGACGAGTTCCAGGCCGACGCGTGCGCCGCGCTCGAACGGGGGAGCGGCGTGCTGGTCGCCGCCCCGACCGGCGCCGGCAAGACGGTCGTCGGCGAGTTCGCCGTGCACCTCGCGCTCGCGTCGGGGCGCAAGGCGTTCTACACCACGCCCATCAAGGCGCTGTCGAACCAGAAGTACGGCGACCTCGTGCGCCGGTACGGACCCGAGCGGGTCGGGCTGCTCACGGGCGACACGACGATCAACGGCGAGGCGCCCGTCGTCGTCATGACGACCGAGGTCCTCCGCAACATGCTCTATGCGGGGTCGCCCACCCTCGCGGGCCTCGGGTACGTGGTCATGGACGAGGTGCACTACCTCGCCGACCGGTTCCGCGGCCCGGTGTGGGAGGAGGTGATCATCCACCTGCCCGACGACGTGCAGCTCGTCTCGCTCTCGGCGACCGTGTCCAACGCCGAGGAGTTCGGCGACTGGCTCGCGACGGTGCGCGGCGACACGGAGATCGTCGTGTCCGAGCACCGGCCCGTCCCGCTCGGGCAGCACGTCCTGGTGCGCGGCGACCTGCTCGAGCTCTACGCGGGCCACGTCGACCCGACCGACCCGGGCGTCGACCCGCCCATCAACCCGGACCTGGTCCACCTGCTGCGCCGCACCGAGCGCACCGACGGGCCGTCCGGTCGTCGGGGTCCGGGCGACCGCGGGTACCGGGGGCGCGGCGGTCACCGTCCGGGCGGCGGGCAGGGCTTCGGCCGGCCGACGCCCCGGTTCGCGGTGGTCGACGCCCTCGACCGGGACGGCTTGCTGCCCGCGATCGTCTTCATCTTCTCCCGTGCCGGGTGCGAGGGGGCCGTGCAGCAGTGCCTCGCCGCCGGCGTGCGCCTCACCGACCCTGCGGAGCAGGCGACGATCCGGCGCGTCGTCGAGGAGCGCTGCGCCGCGGTGCCGCCCGAGGACCTCGACGTCCTCGGGTACTGGGACCTGCTGGAGGCGCTCACACGCGGCGTCGCGGCCCACCACGCGGGCATGCTGCCGCTGTTCAAGGAGACCGTCGAGGACCTGTTCTCCCGCGGTCTCGTCAAGGTCGTGTTCGCGACCGAGACGCTCGCCCTCGGCATCAACATGCCTGCGCGCTCCGTGGTGCTGGAGAAGCTCGTCAAGTGGGACGGGTCCAACCACGTCGACGTCACGCCCGGCGAGTACACCCAGCTCACCGGCCGGGCCGGGCGGCGAGGGATCGACACGGAGGGGCATGCGGTCGTCGTCGCGCACCCGGGGCTCGACCCCGTGCAGCTCGCGGGGCTGGCGTCCAAGCGCCTGTACCCGCTCAAGTCGAGCTTCCGCCCCACCTACAACATGGCCGTCAACCTCGTCGCCCAGGTCGGCCGCGACCGTGCACGCGAGGTCCTCGAGACGTCGTTCGCGCAGTTCCAGGCGGACCGCGGCGTCGTCGGGCTCGCCCGCCAGGCGCAGGCGCACACCGAGGCGCTCGACGGGTACGCCGAAGCGATGCGCTGCCACCTCGGCGACTTCGCCGAGTACGCGGCGATCCGGCAGGACATCGCCCGCCTGGAGCGCGAGCAGTCCCGCGCCGCGGCGAGCGCACGCCGGGCCGAGGTCGCCCGCTCGCTCGAAGGCCTGCGCGTGGGCGACGTCCTGGAGATCCCCGTGGGACGGCGCCCCGGGCACGCCGTCGTCGTCGACCCCGGCGGCAGCGGCGGCTTCGACGGCCCCCGCCCGACCGTCGTGACGACCGACCGTCAGGTCCGCAGGCTCACGGTGGCGGACGTCGGGACCGGCGTGCGCACCGTCGGCTACCTGCGCGTCCCGAAGGGATTCAACGTCCGCGTGCCGGCCGCGCGGCGCGAGCTCGCCGCGGCCCTGCGCTCGTCCGTGCAGACCGGCCCGGCCCCCGACGGACGCCCTGGCCGCACGAAGCGGCCCGAGCGGCACACGGCCGCGCAGGACGACGCCGCGGTCTCAGCGCTGCGCCGCCGGCTGCGGGCGCACCCCTGCCACGCGTGCCCCGACCGTGAGGAGCACGCCCGCTGGGCGGAGCGCTGGCACCGGCTGCGCGGCGAGCACGACGCGCTCGTGCGGCGCATCGAGGGGCGGACCGGCTCGATCGCCGTGGTGTTCGACCGGATCTGCGACGTGCTGGAACGCCTGGGTTACCTGGAGCGGTCCGACGGGGCTCTCCAGGTCACCCCCGACGGCCGGTGGCTGCGCCGCCTGTACGCGGAGAACGACCTGCTCCTCGCCGAGTGCCTGCGACGGGGCACGTGGGACGAGCTCGACGTGCCCGGCCTCGCCGCGGCGGTGTCGACGCTCGTCTACCGGTCCCGCCGCGAGGACCAGGGGGAGCCGCACGTGCCGGGCGGACCCGCCGGGCGGCTCGGCGTCGCCCTGGACGGGACCGTGCGGGCGTGGTCGGAGCTCGAGGACCTCGAGTCCGAGCACCGCCTGGAGTCGACCGTCCCGCTCGACCTGGGGCTCGTCGAGGCCGTGCACCGGTGGGCCGCGGGCCGCAGCCTGGACGCGGTCCTGCGGGGCGGGGACCTGTCGGCGGGCGACTTCGTGCGGTGGTGCAAGCAGGTCATCGACGTCCTCGACCAGGTGTCCGGCGCGGCCCCGCACGAGCGCACGCGGACCACGGCCGCCCGGGCCGTGGACGCCCTGCGGCGCGGGGTCGTGGCGTACTCGTCGGTGTGATCCCGGTCGGTCGTCCACGTCACGGAGCCGTTCGCCCGGTTTCGCCCGATCTCGGCAGGGTGCGCCGCGCTGACCTGCCCTATCGTGAGCGGATGTGAGCGCGACCCTCTACCGCAACGGTGTCATCCACTCCTCGGCCGACCCGTTCGCACAGGCCCTGCTCGTCGACGACGGCGTCGTGGCGTGGCTCGGCGACGACGACACGGCCGACGGGCTGGCCGCCCGCGCCGACGAGGTCGTCGACCTGGACGGGGCTCTCCTCGCCCCGGCGTTCGTCGACGCGCACGTGCACGTCCTGGAGACGGCCCTTGCGCTGGAGAGCGTGCACCTCGCGGCGGACGCCGGTGTGCGGTCCCTCGCGGACGCGCTCGACGCCGTGGCGCGCGCCGCCCGCGAGCGCCCCGTCGACCAGCAGGACGCGCCCCTGCTCGGGTTCGGGTGGGACGAGCTCGCGTGGCCGGAGCGCCGGCCGCCGACCCGTCACGAGCTCGACGCCGCGGCCGGTGGCGCGCCGGTGTACCTCGCCCGGGTCGACGTGCACTCGGCCGTGGTCTCGACCGCGCTGGCCCGTTCCGCCGGCCTGGAGGACCTGCCGGGCTGGAGCGACGACGGCCGCGTGGAGCGCGAGGCCCACCACGCCGCCCGGGAGGCCGCGCGGCGCGTGTCGGACGAGCGCCGGACGGCGCTGTACCGCCGGGCGCTGACGCATGCGGCGTCGCAGGGCGTCGCGTCCGTCCACGAGCAGAGCGCGCCCTTCATCGACACCCGTGCGGGGCTGGTCGAGCTCCTCGCCACGACCGCGGACCCGCTGAGCGGGCTGCCGCTGGTCGTCGGGTACCGCGGCGAGCGGTGCGTCACGGTCGACGACGCGCGGGCGCTCCTCGAAGCCGTGCCGGGTCTCACCGGCATCGGCGGCGACCTCAACGTCGACGGCTCCCTGGGGTCGCACACCGCGGCCCTGCGGGCGCCCTACGCCGATGCCGAGGGTTCCGGCGTGCTGTACCTGTCGGCCGAGGAGATCTGCAACCACGTCACCGCGGTCACGCGCGCCGGGCTGCAGGGCGGCTTCCACGTGATCGGCGACCGCGCGATGGACGAGGTCGTCCTGGGGCTGCGGGCCGCCGCCGACGTCGAGGGCGTCGAGGCGATCGGGCGTGCCGGGCACCGGCTCGAGCACGCCGAGATGGTCGACGCCCCGACGCTCGCGTCGCTCATCCTGCTGGGCGTGCGCCTGAGCGTGCAGCCCGCGTTCGACGCCGCGTGGGGAGGCGACGGGGGCATGTACGCGCAGCGGCTGGGCGCGGGCCGTGCCGCGGCGCTCAACCCGTTGGCCGACCTCGCCGGCGCCGGGGTCCCGCTGGCGTTCGGCTCCGACTCTCCCGTGACCCCGGTGAGCCCGTGGGCGGGCGTGCGGGCCGCGGTGCTGCACCGGGCGCCCGAGCAGCGGATCTCGGCGCGGGCGGCGTTCCGGGCGTCGACGCGCGGCGGCTGGCGGCTCGCGGGTCTCGACCACACGGGCGCGGGTGAGCTGCGCGTGGGAGCTCCCGCGCACCTGGCGGTGTGGCGGGCCGACCACCTCGTCGTGCAGGCGCCCGACGGGCGGCTGGCGTCGTGGAGCACCGACGCGCGCTCGGGCACGCCCCTGCTGCCGTACCTCGGCCCTGACGCTCCGGAGCCGCAGTGCCTGCGGACCGTCCGCGACGGCGTCGTGCTCTTCGACGCGCTCGGCTGAGGCCCTCCGCCGCCTGCGACCCACGTCCCGCGGAGCCCGCTTTCCCGACCGCGAGGTGGGGTCGGCACCCGCCGGCGTCGACCCGAGCGGGTGATTCTTGCGGGGCGCGCTGACACGCGTCGTGCTGGACAGATGTCCGATTCCTGCGACACGCCACGCGACACGCCGGGCTGGGGGAGACCACGCCTTCGGGGTGGTCGCGGATGACCTGCGCAGAGAGCCCCCACCTGCACCGACGCCACCTTGACACCTCGGCTGATCTCGGTAGGTTCACGAGGGTATTCGTGGCTGCACGAGATCGGTTCCACCCCGACGCAGGCGTCGGGACGGGCACGGGTCGCAGCCCCGTCATCGAACGGGGGGCACGAATTCTCTGGGTTCCGACCGGGCCCGCGTGTTCAACAGACAACGGTCGCGCCGCTCGGCGCCGACCGGTACGAAGGACACGCGGGCCGGTCGGTCGGACACCCCTCACCAGCACCTCGACGGACCCGGCGTACAGCGGGCTGTCGTACTCTTGCGCGGTGCTCGCCCGTGAACCGTCCCTCTGGTGGGCCCTCGCGCTGGCCGTCGCGAGCGGGCTGGTCACGCGCGTCGCGTTCCCCGGGCCCGCGGTGTGGGGAGCGGCCTTCGTCGGCGTCGCCCTGCTGTACCTCGCGATGCGCCGCGACAGCGCCCGCTGGAACGCCCTCGTCGGGTTCGTCTGGGGGCTGGCGTTCTTCGCCCCGCTGATCACCTGGGCCGACGAGGCCGTCGGGCTCGTCCCGTGGCTCGCGCTCAGCGTGCTCGAGGCGTCGTACATGGCGCTCTTCGGCGCCGCCTGGTCCTGGGCGCGCCGGGGAGAGGCCGTCTGGCGCAACGGCGGCCTGCAGGTCGCCGTCTTCACGATCCTGTGGGTCGCGATCGAGGACCTGCGCTCGACCTGGCCGTTCGGTGGCTTCCCCTGGGGCCGCCTCGCGTTCTCGCAGGCGGACTCGCCGCTCGTCGCCTACGCCTCCTGGGCCGGAACGCCGCTCGTCTCCGCGGCCGTCGTCGTCGTCGGGGTGCTGCTCGCCCGGGCCGTGATCAGCGCCGGCCGCGTCGTCGTGGGACGCACCGTGGGTGCCGTGGCGGTGGCGGCCGCCGTCCTCGTCGGCGCCCTGCTCATCCCGCTCGACACCGCCGCCGAGAGCGGCACCCTGCGCGTCGGCGCCGTCCAGGGCAACGTGCCGGGCACCGGCCTCGACGCGTTCGGCCAGCGCGAGGCCGTGCTCCGCAACCACGTCGACGGAACGATCGCGCTGCTCGACCAGGTCGAGCCCGGCGAGCTCGACCTCGTGCTGTGGCCCGAGAACGGGACCGACATCGACCCGCAGGTCGACGAGGGCGCCGCCGCGCTCATCGACTCCGCCGCGCAGGCCGTCGACGCCCCGATGCTGGTCGGCACCGTCGAGTACCCGCCGTCGGGCGGCCGCTACAACACCGCGGTCCTCTGGGAGCCCGGCACCGGTGTCGTCGCCACCTACACCAAGCAGCACCCCGCACCGTTCGCCGAGTACATCCCCATGCGGTCGTTCGTGCGGCACTTCTCGTCCGCCGTCGACCTCGTGACGCGCGACATGATCCCGGGCGACCGCCCCGGCTACGTGCCGCTCGAGTCCGAGCGCCTCGCCCGCACCGTGGGCATCGGTGACGTCATCTGCTTCGAGGTCGCCTACGATTCGCTCGTCCGGGACGCGGTCAGGTCCGGGGGAGAGGTGCTCGTCGTCCAGACGAACAACGCCTCCTTCGGCATGAGTGACGAGTCGACCCAGCAGCTGGCGATGGCGCGGCTGCGGGCCGTCGAGCACGGCCGTGCGACGGTGCAGATCTCGACCGTCGGCGTGAGCGCGGTGATCGAGCCCAACGGGGTCGTGAGCCAGCAGACCGGGTTGTTCACCGCCGAGCAGATGGTCGCCGGCCTGCCCCTGCGCACCACCTGGACACCGGCGACGCGGCTGGGCCCCTGGCCCGGGCTCGTCGTCGACGCCCTCGCGGTGTGCGTGGTCCTCGCCGGTGCCGCCGGCGCGCGACGCGTGCCCCGCACCGACCGAACGGAGAGCGCGGCATGAACCCCAGCGACGCCCGGGTCCTCGTGGTGATCCCGACGTACGACGAGCGCGAGAACATCCCGATCGCCCTCGAGCGGCTCCGCGAGCACGCTCCCACGGTGGACGTGCTCGTGGTCGACGACGGGTCTCCCGACGGCACGGGCGAGCTCGCCGAGAAGATCGCCGCCGACGAGGCCGCCGCACCCGACCCCACGCGCTCGCTCGCGGTGCTGCACCGCAGCGGCAAGCTCGGGCTCGGCACCGCCTACGTCGCCGGCTTCGGCTGGGCGCTCGCACGCGACTACGACGTCGTCGTCGAGATGGACGCCGACGGGTCGCACCGCGCGCAGGACCTGCCGCGGCTGCTCGCCGCGGTCGCCGACGCGGACCTGGTCCTCGGCAGCCGGTGGGTGCCGGGCGGGAGCGTCGTCAACTGGCCGCTGCACCGCCGCCTGCTGTCCGTCGGGGGCAACACCTACACGCGGATCGTGCTGGGCATCCCGTTGCGCGACGCGACCGGCGGCTTCCGTGCCTACCGCGCCGACCTGCTGCGGTCGCTCCCGCTCGCCGAGGTGGCGTCGCAGGGGTACTGCTTCCAGGTCGACATGGCCTGGCGGGCGGTCCGTGCGGGCGCGCGTGTCGTCGAGGTGCCGATCACGTTCGTCGAGCGCGAGATCGGGCGCTCGAAGATGAGCCGGGCGATCGTCGCCGAGGCGCTGCTCAACGTCACCGGGTGGGGGATGCGCGAACGCTCCCGCCGGCTGGCGGGAGCGTTCGGGCTGTCACGCCGCGCCGCGGCCCGCTGAGGGGCCGGGCAGCGGTCGACGGGTCAGGCGCTGCGGCGGAGCTTGCCCGCGCGCAGCAGGCCGAGGCGCTCGTCGAGCAGCTCCTCGAGCTCGCCGATGGTGCGGCGCTCGAGCAGCATGTCCCAGTGCGTACGGGCGGGCTTGCCCGCCTTCGCCTCCGGCTTCGAGGCGTCACGCAGGAGCGCCTCCGCGCCACAACGGCACTCCCACACCACCGGGACCTCGGCCTCGACCGAGAACGGCAGGATGATGGTGTGCCCGTTGGGGCAGTCGTAGTGCGCCTGGAGGCGGGGGGCGAAGTCGACGCCCTCGTCCGTCTCCATGCTGTGGGACCCGATGCGCATGCCGCGCAGGGACCGGTTTGCCATCAGGGGACCTCCGTGCCGGGTTCCGGCCGTCGAGTGAGAACTTCCACCGATGTTCAACGGCGGTCGACCCCCCAGTGTTCCACGCAGGCGTGAAGGTCTGGTGAACGGGCGCCGGGAAGGGGTGGACGAACCGGGCAGACCCGCGGGGGACGGCCCCCGGGAACGGGCGAGGGCTGACGTAGGGTGCTGCGGGTGACGACGACGGCGCCCCCGGCGCAGACCATGTCCTACCGGCGGCTCGGCACCAGCGGGTTGACCGTGTCCGTCGCCGGCCTCGGCTGCAACACCTTCGGGGCCACGTTGCCGCCCGAGGGCGTGGCCGGCCTCGTGTCCGCGGCGCTGGACGAGGGCGTCACGTTCTTCGACACCGCCGACGTGTACGGCGGCACGCCGGGCCAGAGCGAGGAGCTCCTCGGCGCCGCCCTCGCCGGACGACGCGACGACGTCGTCGTCGCGACCAAGTTCGGCATGGACGTCGCGGGCCTCAACGGCACGGACTGGGGTGCACGGGGCTCTCGCCGGTACGTGCGGCGCGCCGTCGAGGGGTCGCTGCGCCGCCTCGGCACCGACCGCATCGACCTCTACCAGATGCACGCGCCCGACCCGCTGACGCCGATCGGCGAGACCCTCGCGGCGCTCGACGAGCTCGTGCACGAGGGCAAGGTCCTGTACGTCGGCTCGTCGAACTTCGCGGCGTGGCAGGTCGTCGACGCCGACTGGGTCGCGCGCACGACGCACGTGGCCCCGTTCGTCTCGGCCCAGAACCGGTACAACCTGCTGGACCGCTCGGCGGAGGCCGACCTGGTCCCCGCGCTGGACCGCGTCGGCGGCGGGCTGATCCCGTACGTCCCGCTCGCGTCCGGCCTGCTGACCGGCAAGTACCGCCGGGGTGAGGGCGCACCCGAAGGCTCGCGCCTCACGCGCATGCCGCAGCGGCTCGAGAGTGCCGACTTCGACCGGATCGAGGCGCTCGACGCCCTCGCGGGCTCGTGGGGCGTCGACCTGCCGACCCTCGCCCTCGGGGGTCTCGCGGCGCAGCCCGCCGTGACCAGCGTGATCGCCGGGGCGCGCACGCCCGACCAGCTCCGGGCGAACGTCCGCAGCATCCTGTGGGAGCCGACCCTCGAGCAGCTCGCCACGATCGACGAGGCGGCGCCCGGACCCGCCTGAGCAACGCCCGGGCCGAGGGGCCCCGGTGAGGGCCGCGGCCGCTGAGGGTCGCGGCCCTCACCACTCGATGACACGAGCCCTGCTCGCACCGATCGCGGCCATCGCCCGGACGCGCACGCCGTGCTCGTCGGCCGCGTCCCGCAGCGCCGGCGCCCACGACGTCTCGAACGAGCCGCGGTCGCCGCCCGCCGCGCGGACCAGCCCGACGACCACCGCGCCGCCGGGCGCCTCGCGGTCGAGCACGGACGCGAGCACGTGCATGACGTGCGCGGCGACGCCGGGGGACGCCGTCATCGGCACGTCCGCCAGCGGCAGCACGCTCGGCAGGCAGCGGTCGTGCGCGTCGAGCAGCACGAACCAGAGCGCCGGGGGACCGGCACGCTCGGGGCCGACCAGGCGCAGCAGCAGCCCCAGGAGGTCGTCGGGGTCCTGCAGCGCGTGCCGGGGGAGACGGGGCAGGTCGTCGTCGGGTCCGTGCCCGTCGATGACCCACGGCACGTCGGCCCAGTCGTCACCGTCCGACGTGCCGCCGTCCGGGTCGTCGTCCCAGCCCAGGTCGTCGTGGTGCGGGTTGATCCTCATCGCCGCAGCGTGGCGTCACGCCCCGGTGCGAGGGCTCACGGCGTCCGCGCGCCGTGGACGGGCCACGCCGCCGTGCGGCCTGTGGACGGCTCGTCAGGTGACGGACGCCCGCACCACTCGGCTCGTCAGGCGGCGAACGCGCGCAGCGCCTCGACCACCAGCGCGTGGTCGTCGGCCTGGGCGAGCCCGGACACCGTGACCACGCCGACCACGCCGACGCCGTGCACCCGCACCGGGAACGCCCCGCCGTGCGCGGCGTACTGCTGCAACGGGAGCTCGTGCTGCTCCCCGAAGGTGGTGCCGCGGGCCCGCGCCCGCAGCCCCAGCAGGAACGACGACGCGCCGAACCGCTCGACGACACGCACCTTGCGCTCGACCCACGAGTCGTTGTCGGGCGAGGTGCCCTCGCGCGCCGCGTGGAAGAGCTGCTGGCCGCCGCGACGGATGTCGACCGTCACCGGCAGGTCGCGCTCGGCCGCCATCTCCATGAGCAGGCAGCCGAGCTGCCACGCGTCGTCGTACGTGAACGAGCGGAGCACGAGCTCGCGCTCCTGCTGCTCCACCTGGGCGATCGTGGCGTCGAGGTCGTCGGTGCTCATGCCCTCATCGTGGCCCACGACGCCGACGCGGCGCGCGTCGCACGCCGGTCGACGTCACCGGGCTGCCGCGGGCGTGCCCCCGGTGACGTCCGGCGCAACGGTCCCGGGGGAGGGGAGTGCCGCGTCGACCTCCCGCAGCACACGTCGTGAGGGCGAGACGAGCACCGCGTCGCGCACGTCGGACGCTGTCGCCTTGACGTAGATGCCCGTCGTCTTGAGGTCCTCGTGACCGAGCAGCGCCTGGACGGCGGGGGCGGGGACACCCGAGCGGATCAGGCCCTTCGCGAACGTGTGCCGGAACCCGTGCGCCGCCTCGCCCTCCTGCTTGGCGACGCCGGACCGCCGGATCCACCCGTCGACCAGGTGGTTGAGGGCACCGCGCTGCAGCGGGCGGCCCGACGACAGCCGGAGCAGGGGAGCGGCGTGCTCGGGAGGCCCGAAGCGCTCGTCACGCTCCGCGACGTACTCCTGCACGACGCGCAGCGCCTCGGGGGGCACCGGCACGTTCCGCTGGCGGTTCCCCTTGCCGATGACGGTCAGGACGGCCTCGCCGTCGTCCTCGACGCGCACTGAGCGGTCGGTCAGCGAGCACAGCTCGGAGGCGCGCACGCCGGTCGTCGACAGCAGCGCGAACGCCGCCCGGTCGCGCGCGGGCCAGCGCCGCTTGTCGCCGGGCGCGACCTCCCACGCGACCTTCGCGAGCCGCAGGAGCTCGCCGTCGTCCCACCCCGCGGGGAGGCGGACCGGGCGCTCCGGCGCCTCGATCCGCAGCGTGGGGTCGACCGCGAGGTGGCCCTCCATCTGCAGCCAGCGGACGAACAGGCGCAGCGTCCCGACCCGGCGTTGCACGGTCGACGCGGCCTCGCGGGCGCGGATCTGCCGGTAGGCGTTCTTGACGTTGAGCTCGGTGAGGTCGTCGGCCGTGAGGACCGTCAGCGGATCCTCGTCGTCGTCGCCGAGACGGCCGAGGTCGGAGGCGACCTGGTGCGCCCACGTGACGACGTCCTGGCGGTAGCCGGCACGCGACCCGTCGGTCAGCCCGCGCCTGGTCAGCGTTGCCCGGTCGGTGAGGAACGGTTCGACCACGGTCGAGAGCAGGACGGACATGGGGGAACCGTAGGCATCCGTCGACCCGTGGGGAGCACGGCACGCCGCAGTTCTGCCAAAGTCGACGCGCGGAGGTCTGGAGGCCCGGCTGCGAGAGAGGGGCGTCGAAGTCGGCGACCCCCCGGCGCGAGCATCGTGCGCGTTTGCACCGGCCGAAGCGGCACGCCCCGGGTGGCGCCGGGATGCCCGGGTGGGACGTGGCCGCCAGGCGTACGTCGGCGCGTCAGGAAGTCCTGACGACGCCAGGAGTCGGTCACGGAGAAGACCGCCCGGAGACGTCCTGGCGCGACGGCCGTGACGTGTCGGGAGACGTGCGGCCGCAGGACGAGGCGCACGGCCGTCCCGGCGCCGAGAGAGTGGCTCTCCACGATTCTGCCAAAGTTCCGGCTATGTTCGAAAACCTGCCGGATGTGGGCGAAGAGGGGCTGAGAGGCGGTCTCGGTCCCGGGTACGTCCCTGACGCCGTCCTCGGCACCGCGTTCCCGTGGACACGCTGCGCCGTGCGCGTGCGCCCGCACCGTCGTCGCTCGTGAGCCGTACGTGCGCCGGCGCACCGTTGACGGGCGTCGACCGTGCTCGGGCGGCAGCCGCGTGCCGACGGACCTGGTGCCCGTGCCGTCGTCGTCGACTGCGAGCCGACGCGGGCACCCTGCCGAGGCGTCGTCTCAGCGGTGCTCTCGTGAGACTCGCCTCGCGACGACGACGACGACGACGTGAAGCTCGCCGCCCGGGCGTCGTGCTCAGCGACCGCGCCGCACCGACAGCATCTCGTCCAGACCCATGTGGCGGCCCCCACCCGCCCGTGACCCACAGGCACCGCCGAGCGCGTCAACTATGGCAGAAACCTCCTCGCCCACGGCGGCGGTGGATGCCCCCACGGTCCGCGTCACCGCATGCAGCCCGCGCACGGGAGTCGCCTGCGGCTCAGCGCAGGTCGACGTCGCCCACCGGACGGACCCACCGCTCCTCGACCCGCGACGGGTCACGCGGCAGCGGCTGCCTCTCCCCCGTGCGCGTGAACCCGGCACGGACGTACAGGTCCCCCGCGGCGTGGTTGCCGTCGACGATCCACAGCGACACCGTGCGCGCGCCCTCGGCCTCGGCGGCGGCCTGGACGGCGTCGAGCAGCGCCCACCCGACACCTTGGCGCCGCGACTCCGGGGCCACCCAGAGCGACACCACGTGCCGGTCGTCCACCGGCGAGCCGGGCTCGAGGATCATCGTCACGATGCCGCGTGGCACGCGCTCGTCGTCGACGGCGACCCACGTCGGGCCGCCGCGCAGGCGCATCCGCCAGTGCGACTCGCGGAACGACTCCTCGCGCTCGAGCGACGAGCCGAAGACCCCCGGGTCCTCCCGCAGCGCCCGCAGGCGCACGTCACGCACGAGCTCCCAGTCGTCTTCCAGCACCCGGTGGATCAGCACGGCTCAAGGATGCCTCACGCGTCCCCGCTCGGCGCTCAGGCCTCGTCGCGCGCCGCGCCATCCGCAGCGCCGGACGCGCCTGCCGCACCGGGCAGGTCGTCGGGCGAGCCTCCGTGGCCCTCGGGGTCGGGGACGGAGCGGGCGACGTCGGCGATCTCCTCCTCGGGGCGAGGCGGGACGGTCTCGTCGAACTCGAGCTCGGGCACCTCGTGCCCCACGGGGAACGTCACGTCGGCCTCCGTCTGGCGATCGGGCGCGCGGTGGCGCCGGTCGGGTTGTCGCACAGGCTACGACCGACGCGCGCGTCCCGCCCGCCGGTCAGCCGACGTCGACGCCCTCGCCCGGCCCGAGCGCGACGAGCTCGCCGGCTCCGGCGAGACGAGCGACCAGCGCACGCGCGCTCGCGCGCCCGGCGTCGCTCAGGAGGGCGTCGTGGATCATGACGACCTTCCCCGGTGCGACACCGCGCACCCAGTCGACGACCTCGCCCAGCCGCAGCCACGGCGCGCCGACGGGAGTCAGCAGGACGTCGACCTGGGCGCCCTGCGGGTCGACGTAGGCGTCGCCGGGGTGCAGGACGCCGGCGACGAGGAAGCCCACGTTGGCGACGCGCGGCACGTCGGGGTGGATCACGGCGTGCCACTCCCCCAGCACGCGCACGTCGAAGCCGCCGACCTCGAGCTCGTCGCCCCCGCGCACCTCGTGCAGGCGCTCGGTCGGTGCGCCGGCGTCACGCAGCGCGGTCAGGACCTCGATCGGGGCCCACACGTCCGCCCCGGCGGCGACGGCTGCGGCGACGGGTTCGACCGCGACGTGGTCAGGGTGCTCGTGCGTCACGAGGATCGCCGCCACGCCGTCGAGGGCGTGGTCCAGGTCGGAGAAGGTGCCCGGGTCAACGACGAGGGCGTCGTCCCCCCGCTCGAACCGCACGCAGGAGTGCCCCCACCGGACCAGTCGCGTCGTCATCGGGCCAGTGTGCCGCAGTCGTGCGGTGTCACCACAGGTCAGCGCGTCACCCCCGCGCCGGGGGCGGGTGCCGCGGTCTCCACGGGCAGCGGCGCAAGGCCGCCGAGGCGCCCGCTCCCCCGCTCCGGCGTGCCGGACGCGCGTCCGGTTTCGTGCCGGGCAGCCGGTGCCCGTACCGTGTTGGCCGTGCTGGTGCTCGGGGTGTGCAGTCTCAAGGGTGGCGTGGGCAAGACGTCGGTGACGCTCGGGCTCGCGTCCGCCGCGCTCGAGCTCGGCCTGCGCACGCTCGTCATCGACCTGGACCCCCAGGGCGACGCGACGATGGCGCTCGGGGCGCGCGCGGCAGGTGACGGCGATGTCGCCGGCGTCCTCGACGCGCCCGGTGCCGAGTCCGTCGCCGCCGCGACGGTGCTGAGCTCGTGGGCCGACGACGGCCTGGACGTCCTCGTGGGCTCCGAGCGGTCGGCGCTGCACGACCGCCTCGACGACAACGACGTCGACCGCCTGCGGTTCGCGCTCGCGTGGGTCTCCGGCTACGACCTGGTGCTCGTCGACTGCCCGCCGTCGCTCGGCGGCCTGACCCGCACCGGGCTGACGGCCTGCGACCGTGCGGTCGTCGTCACCGAGCCGGGGCTGTTCTCCGTCATGGCCGTGGGTCGCGCGATGCGCACGATCGACGACCTGCGGCGTGGACCCGCCCCCCAGCTGCAGCCGCTGGGGATCGTCGTGAACCGGGTACGCGCGCGGTCCGTCGAGCAGGCGTTCCGGCTCGAGGAGCTCCGCACGCTGTACGGGCCGCTGGTGCTCGCGCCGTTCGTCCCGGAGCGCGCGGCGCTGCAGCAGGCGCAGGGCGCCGCCCAGCCCGTGCACGCCTGGCCCGGTGCGGCCGCTGCCGAGCTCGCGAGCACGTTCGAGGCGTTGGCCGAGCGGGCGTTGCGCGCACCGCGTCGCTGACGTCGACCGACCCCTCCGGCGTCGCACGCGTCATCGTGAAGGTGCGGACGGAACACGCGCCGCGCCTGATGCGTGCGACGCGCCGGGGCCCAGCGTCGAGGCCGGGCCGTCGTCAACCGGCGGAACGGGCCTGACGACGCAGCGCGAGCTCGTCGTGCGGCTCGTGGGCCATCACGGTCGTGCCCTCGTCCTCCGCGCGCTCGGTGGGCAGCTCCGCGAGCGACCCCTCGACCTCGCGCCAGACCCGGCCCACGGCGATCCCGAAGACGCCCTGGCCGCCCTGCACCAGGTCGATGACCTCGTCGGCGGACGTGCACTCGTAGACGCTGGCACCGTCCGACATGAGCGTGATCTGCGCGAGGTCGTCGACGCCGCGCTCGCGCAGGTGGCTGACGGCCGTGCGGATCTGCTGCAGCGAGACTCCGGTGTCGAGCAGGCGCTTGACGACCTTGAGCACCAGGATGTCGCGGAAGCTGTAGAGCCGCTGCGTGCCCGAGCCGGTGGCGGGGCGCACGGAGGGCTCGACGAGGCCCGTGCGGGCCCAGTAGTCGAGCTGGCGGTAGGTGATGCCGGCCGCGCGGCAGGCGGTCGGGCCGCGGTATCCGGAGTACGTGTCGAGGTCGGGGAGGTCGTCGTCGAACAGCAGACCCTGTGCGCGCTGCGGCACCGGTGTGGCGTGCTCGGCGCTCTCGTTGCTGCTCACGGGTCCTCCACTCGCTGCGCCGTGCGGCGCGCTCTTCCCTGACTTCCTGCAACGCTAGGCCTGCGACCACCCCGATGCAACGACGCCCGCTCCGGGCGTGTCGCGCTCGGCGAGTCTCACCTTCGACCTGAGGTCGAAGGTTGCTGCTGGTGGCGCGGTCTCACGGGCCGCGCCCGGGCTCGTCGGGGTCCTCGCCCGTCCCGAAGTCGTCGGGTGTGACGACGTCGAGAAAACGCCGGAACCGCTCCAGGTCCTGCTCGGTTGCCGTCGTGCGGACCTCGACGCCCGCCACCGCGACCACCTCCGCCGCGCACATCACGGGACAGCCGAAGCGCAGCGCGAGCGCGATCGCGTCCGACGCGCGCGAGTCGACGCGCGGCCCCGTCTGCAGGACGAGCTCCGCGTGGAAGACGCCGTCCTCCAGACGGGTGATCTCGACGCGCGTGAGGCCCGACCCCGTGGCGACCAGGACGTCCCGCAGCAGGTCGTGCGTCATCGGCCGTGGCGGGACGATGCCCGCCTGCGCGGACGCGATCGCGCTGGCCTCGGCGGCCCCGATGAGGATCGGCACGAGCAGCTCGGAGTCGGGGTCGAGCAGGAGCACGACGATCTCGTCGTCGGCCAGGTGCTGTCGCACGCCGACGACCTCGACCTGAACGAGCTCGACGTCCTCCCCCACCCGACCAACGTACGACGCCCGGACCGATCTGGCGCGGCTCAGTCGGCGTGTGGCTGGGACGTCCTGCGTCAGGGGGCGAGCTCGGCGACGGCGGCCCGGACGAGCGCCGTGTGCATCTGCGTGCACAGCTCCCCGACCTCGGCCGCGACCGTCCCCGCGCGTGCCGCCGCCGACGCTCCTCGGCGACCGCGCCACGGTGCCGCGACCTGCTCGACGAGGTCCGCCTGGCGGTCAGCGGCGGTGCGGAACTGGCGCAGATGACGCGCGTCGATGCCGTGCTCCGCCAGCGCGGCGGCCGCGACGACCACGTCCCGCGCCCACGGGTCGAACGACGAGCGTCCGTGCGGCCGCAGGACGCCGGCGGCGACGAGCTCCTCGACGAACGCCACCTCGACCTCGGCCTGGGCGGCGAGCGACTCGACCGTCCAGCGGACCTCACCCGACTGGACGACGCCGTCGCGCGTGGCGAGACGCGCCCGGGGCGCGGCCTCTTCCTCCTCGCCGGCGTCGAGCGCCGCGAGCCGCTCGCCGATGACCTTGAGCGGCATGTACTTGTCGCGCTGCTGGCGCAGCACGAAGCGCAGCCGCTCGATGTCGGCGGGCGAGTACTGCCGGTAGCCCGCGGGCGTCCGCACGGGCTCGACCAGGCCCTGCTCCTCGAGGAAGCGCAGCTTCGACGTCGTCACGGCCGGGAACTCGATCCGCAGTGCCGCGAGCACGTCGGAGATCCGCATCGAGGCGCGGCGGGAGATCCCCCGCGGCCACGGCTCCGACGCCGCCGGCTCGCGCTGCTCCGCCTGGTGCTCGGCGCGTCGCGCCTGCGCCCCGGTCATGCGCCGCTCCCCTGCGAGATCGGCCCGTGAGGCACGGTCCCGGTCACGCGCGCGGTGCCTCACGGTGCGGGCTCGGGTGGAACGTGAGCCGGTACTTGCCGATCTGGACCTCGTCGCCGGCCCGCAGGACGGCCTGGTCGATGCGCGTCCGGTTGACGTAGGTGCCGTTCAGCGAGCCGATGTCGCGCACCGCGAACTGCTGCCCGTCGCGCACGAACTCGACGTGCTTGCGCGACACCGTGACGTCGTCGAGGAAGATGTCGGCCTCGGTCGACCGGCCCGCGACCGTCCGGTCGGCGTCCAGCAGGAAGCGCGCGCCGGCGCTCGGCCCGCGCTGCATGACCAGCAGGGCCGACGTCGGCGGGAGCGCGTTCACCGCGACGACCTCGTCGGGCGTCAGCCCCACGGGTGCGGCCGCCTCGATCTCGACGGGCTCGAGCGCCCCGAACGACATCGTCGTGTCGGGGCCGTACCCGCGACCCGCCTGCGGTTCGGGGACCCCGGGGGCCTGCTCGTTGCCGCTCATTCCGCCTCCCGGAGCCGTACCGTTCGTCCTGACCACCGCCGCCTTCGGGGGGTCACGCACACCCTATGCGGACGTGCGCCATCGGTGCAGCACGACCCCCCGGGCGCGCCCTCAGCCGGACTCCGGCGGGACCGGTGTCGCGTGCACCGGGTCGGGCACGACCCGGATGGCCGTGACCTCGACCAGGTCGGCCCGCTCGACGCTGCCGGTGCCGCCGTTGCGCCGCACCTCCGCCAGTGCGCCACCGGGGATCTGCAGGGCCGGGGCGATCGTGTCGGGGTCGCCGATGACGTCCCAGACGTACGGCGCGGTGAGCGTGACCCCGTCGAGCTCCACGGAGCCGGCGGACCCGGTGAACGCGCTGCTCGCCGTGATCCGCTGACCGTTGAGCTGGATGGCCTCCGCCCCGGCGTTGCGGAGCTCCTCGAGCATGTTGACCATCGTGACCGGCTTGATGAGCCCGTCGGGCTCGACGTCGTCGAGCGTCGCCACGACACCCGGCCCCTCCGCGGGCAGCCGCCCGGTGAGGATGCCCTGCGTCTCGGCGTTGCGGCGCAGCGCGTCGAGCGCCGCCTGGCGGGTGTTCGACCCCGACAGCAGCTCGTCGCGCTCGTCCGCCAGGTCGGCGAGCTCGCGCTCCAGCGCGTCGCCGCGGGTCGTCGCCTCGTCGAGGATGCGCACGAGGTCCGCCTGCCGCATGCCCGTGAGCGTCGAGTCGCTCGTCTGCCGGATCTGCACGGCGAGCGCGAAGCCGAGCAGCGCGCACAGGACACCGGCGAGCACCTGCGCCCGCGTCACGCGGGGCTTGAGCGCCCGGCCGAGCACGACCCAGCCGCTCGGCCCCGGCGTGCCGACGACCGGGGTCCCGGCGGTCGGCGGGCCGACGACGGGGGTGGCGGCGCTCGGCGGGCCGACGACCGGGGTGCCGGCGGTCGTCGGCCCGCCCCGCTCACCTGCGTCGAGGATCCCCGGGGCTGCGAGGAGCGCGGCGGCCGCGTGCGGGTCGACATCCGGTCCACCCACCTCGTCGACGCCGTCGTCGGACGCGAGGGCGGCGTCGCTGTCGTCGGCGTCGCGACGAGGGTCCGCGCCGTCCGCTCCGACGTGGGCCGCTGCCCACGAGGACTCCGGCGTTCGGGCCGGGTCAGGTGTCACCCGTTCCCGCGCGAGGAGCTGCTCGTCGTCGTGCTCCTGGGCGACCGCCGAGGACGACGCGAGCCAGGCGGCCTCGTCGAGGGCGTGCTCGGCACCGACGGGCTCCGCGTCAGCGATCTCGTCGGGCGTGGCAGCGACCTGGGCGACGGTGGTCGGCGCGAAGGGCTCCGTCACGTCGGCGTCACGGTCGTCGATGCTGTCGGCAAGGGCCGCGAAGGCCTCGTCGTCGCCCGCGTCGCCGGCGTCGCCGGCGCCGGTCTCGTCGTCGCCCGCGTCACCGGTGCCGACCTCGTCGTCGCCCGCGTCGCGGTCCACGTCCGCGTCACCGACCGCGGCTCCGTCCAGGTCGGCGTCGACGTCGCCGCCTCCGTCCACGTCCGGCGGACCAGCCGTGCCGTCGGTGGTCGCGTCCAGGTCGACAGCCCCGGGCCCACCGTCGTCCGCCGGGTCCCCAGGGACGGCCGGCGTCACGACGTCGGACCGTGTCGCCGCGTCGCCCGGCGCCGGTGTGGCGGCGGACGCGTCGTCGGGACGGTCGCTCATGCCTTGAAGAGGTGCCGGCGGATCGAGGCGGCATTGGAGAAGATGCGGATGCCGAGCACGACGACGACGGCGGTCGAGAGCTGCGTGCCGACGCCGAGCTGGTCGCCGAGGAACACGATGAGCGCGGCGACGACGACGTTCGAGAGGAACGACGTGAGGAAGACGCGGTCGTCGAAGATGCCGTCGAGCATCGCCCGGAGGCCGCCGAAGAGGGCGTCGAGCGCCGCGACGACGGCGATCGGCAGGTACGGCTGCAGCTCGACGGGCACGGTCGGCTGCAGGACGAGGCCCACGACGACTCCCACGACCAGCCCGATGACTGCGATCACGTGCCATCCCTCCCCGAACGACGTGCCGACCCTGCCATACCCGTGGCGTCCGTCGCACCCTCCTCGACCGCGGCGGACTCGTCGTCCGCCGGTCCCTCGGTCGGGCTGGGCGTCAGGAGGCTCGACTCCTCGGGCACGGTCGCGCTGCGCAGCGTGACCTGCCCGGCGCCGCCGAGCTCGAGCTCGGCCTGGGACGACCAGGTCACCCCGATGTCGTAGCTGCTGCGGAGCGTCGCGAGCAGCTGCCCGGCGGGGCTGCGCGCGAGCTCGGTCTGCATCGCGACGGCGTCGCCGATCGCCTCGACGGTGTACGGGCTGACGAGCGGGACGAAGTCGACCCACACGGCGGAGCCGGCGCTGCGGATCGCGGACGTCGCGATGAGGCGCTCGCCGTTGATCGCGACGGCCTCGGCGCCGACGGCCCAGAGTCCGTTGACGAGCACCTGCAGGTCGCCGTCCTGCACGCGCGACAAGGGGTCCTCCTCCTCGGCGGGGTCGGTCTGCGCGTCGGTGAGGACGATCCGCAGGCCAGGGCCGGTCACCGGGACGAGCCCGGCGGCGACCTGCCCGGCGGCGATCTCCTGGGCGAGCGCGGGGTCGGCGTCGCCGAGCGCGTCGGCCTGGAGCGCGCGGATGTCGTCGTTGAGCATGTCGATCTCGCGCTCGAGGTCGTCGGCCTCAGAGGTGCGCTGCTCGATCTGGCGCTCGAGGAGGTTGCGGGCGGCGGTGACGGCGGTGGGCGGCGTGCGCAGCGAGAGCGCCGCGGTGACGGTCCCGGCGCCGAGCGCGACGGCGACGACGACGAGCCCGACGGTGCCGCGGCGCGTGCGGGGCGGCTGGGTGCCCGCCCGGACCCGTTCGGCGGCGGCCGCGTACCCGGGGTCGAGGGGACGCCGGTAGACCTCGTTGAGCAGCGTCATCGAGACGTCCGGCGCGGGGCGCGGGACGGCGTCGCCGTGCCGGGCGGTCACGCGGTCGCCGTCCGGTCACGCAGGAGGCCGCGGGCCTGCACGAGGTAGAGCGCGCCCGCGAACCAGTACAGCCCGACACCCCACAGGGCGCAGGCCCACCCGACGACGAACGCGACCGAGCCGAGCGGGTCGGCCCACTGGCCGAGCAGGAGCAGCGGGAACGCGTAGAGCAGCGCGAACGTGCCGGCCTTGCCGGCCAGGTGCACGGGCGGCGGTCCCCAGCCGGCGCGCGCGAGGCGCACGAGCAGCCCGGCGAGCAGGACGTCGCGGGCCACGAGGACGGCCAGCAGCCACCACGGGACTGCTCCGCGCCACACGAGACCGATGAGCGTGACGAGGATGAACAGCCGGTCGGCCGCGGGGTCGAGGAGCTGCCCCAGCCGGGAGACCTGGTGCAGCCGGCGCGCGAGGACGCCGTCCAGCCAGTCGCTCGCGCCGGAGACGGCGAGCACGACGACGGCCCAGCCGTCGTGACCGGTCGCGATGAGCCACCCGAAGACGGGGACGAGGAGGAGCCGGACGAAGCTCACGAGGTTGGGCACCGTCAGCACGCGGGGTGTGACGACGTCGTTCTGACTCACTGCCTCCCCCGTCGTTCTCGGTGCTTGCGGCGACGATCCTACGGCGCGGACCCGCCCGAGCCGGCCGGACACGGCGGAGACGGGACGCACACGTCCTCACCTGCGGCTCCGCGCCGAGTCCCCTGCGCCGCGCCGCGGGGCGTGCGACGCTTCCCCCGTGACCCACCGCAACGATCCCGACGTCGTCCGCCTCCTGCTGACCACGCCCGGCCGCTGGGCCGTCGTCGGCCTGTCCACCAACACGTCGCGCGCCGCGTACGGGGTCGCGCGGTTCGTGCAGGACGCCGGTCACGAGATCGTGCCCGTGCACCCGTCGGCACCCACGGTGCACGGCGCCGCGGGCTACGCGTCGCTCGCCGAGGTGCCGGGTGCCGTCGACGTCGTGGACGTGTTCGTCAACAGCGACCTGGCGGGCGCGGTCGTCGACGAGGCGGTGGCGATCGGCGCGAAGGCCGTGTGGCTCCAGCTGGGCGTGGTCGACGAGGCAGCCGCGCAGCGGGCCGCCGACGCGGGGCTCGACGTCGTGATGGACACCTGCCCGGTCATCGAGGCGCGGCGGCTCGGGCTGGACTGAGCGGCCGCCCCGGGGCCTGTGCCGGAACTCACGCGCACGTCACCCCCGCGATCGGCCCGTCCACCCGTAGACTGGTCGGCGATTGTTGGAGTTCGTCGCGCGTCCCCCGTCGAGAGCCGCACCAGGTGCGTGCTCGTGTCGAGAAGGTCTGGGCACCGTCCATGGTGCCGTCGGGTGTTCGGGGCAGCAGCGACCCGCCGTCGCCGTCCTGGCGCACGGTTCAGGGCTCCGCGCTACCCGAACGGTGACCATGAGTTCCCTCGTGCCCCCTGCCCCCACGTCCCCGGACGCCTCCCCCACCTTCGACGGCCTCGGTCTGCCGGCGAGCCTCGAGCGCGCCGTCGCCGACCTCGGCTTCGTCACCCCCTCCGCGATCCAGGCCCAGGCGATCCCCGCGCTGCTCGCAGGCCGCGACATCGTCGGTGTCGCGCAGACCGGCACCGGTAAGACGGCCGCGTTCGGCCTGCCCCTGCTCGCCGCGGTCGACCCCGAGATCGCGGCCGTCCAGGCCGTCGTCCTCACCCCGACGCGCGAGCTCGCGATGCAGGTCGCCGACGCGATCGCGTCGTTCGCGACCCACCTGCCGCGTCTCGGTGTCGTCGCCGTCTACGGCGGCTCGCCGTTCCTCCCGCAGCAGCGAGCCCTGGCTCGCGGCGCACAGGTCGTCGTCGGCACCCCCGGCCGCGTCCTCGACCACCTGGACCGGCGCACGCTCGTCATGGACCAGGTCCGCTACCTCGTGCTCGACGAGGCCGACGAGATGCTGCGCATGGGCTTCGCCGAGGACGTGGACCGCGTCCTGTCCGCCGCGCCCGAGAAGCGGCAGGTCGCCCTGTTCTCCGCGACGATGCCGCCGCCGATCCGCCGCGTCGCCGAGCAGCACCTCAACGCGCCCGTCGAGATCACCGTGGCCCGGCAGTCGTCGACCGTCACGACGGTCCGCCAGACGTACGCCGTCGTCCCGCACCGGCACAAGATCGGCGCGCTCGCCCGCGTGCTCGCCGTGACCGAGGCCGACGCGTCGATCGTGTTCGTGCGGACCCGCGGTGCGGCCGAGGAGGTCGGCAGCGCGCTCGTCGAGCGCGGCATCTCCGCGGCGCACATCTCCGGGGACGTCGCCCAGTCGGACCGCGAGAAGATCGTCGAGCGCCTGCGCTCAGGTGCGCTGGACGTGCTCGTCGCGACCGACGTCGCGGCGCGTGGCCTCGACGTGGACCGCATCGGCCTGGTCGTGAACTTCGACGTCCCGCGCGAGGCCGAGACCTACGTGCACCGCATCGGCCGCACCGGCCGTGCCGGTCGCGAGGGCGAGGCGCTCGCGTTCGTGACCCCGTCCGAGCAGTCCCGTCTGCGCACCATCGAGCGCACCACGCGGGCGACCCTCGAGCAGGTCACGATCCCCAGCCCCGCGGAGGTCAGCGCGCACCGCGTCGCGAGCCTGCTCGGCCGCGCGGCCGAGCGTGCGACCCTCGGTCGCCTCGACGTGTACCGCGAGGCCGTCGCCGCGCACCTCGCCGCGCACCCCGGTACGGACCCGGTCGACCTCGTGGCCGTCGTGGCGGCGCTCGCGGTCGGCGACGAGGGCCCCGCGGCCCGGACCGGCGACGACCTGGACGACGCCCTCGAGCGCGCCCACCTCGCTCCCGGCCGCCCCGAGCGGTCGGCGGCGGGCGACGACCGGCCCCCGCGCGAGCGTCGTCGCAACGACACGCACATCGCCGGTGGTCCCCCGCGCTGGCGCGTGGCGGTCGGGCACCGTGACGGCGTGCAGCCCGGTGCCCTCGTGGGGGCGCTCACGGGTGAGGGCGGCCTGACGGGCAAGGACGTCGGCAAGATCGACATCTTCGGCAGCTTCTCGCTCGTCGACATCCCCGGCGGCCTGTCCGCCGAGGCTGTCGACCGGCTCGCCCGGGCCCGCGTCGCGGGTCGTCCGCTGCGCATCCGCGTCGACAGCGGTCCTCGTCCGGGCCACGGCGCCTCGCGGCCGTCGCACGGCCCGCACCGCGGTCGCCCCTGACAGCACCCCGGGCCCCGCGCCCGCACACGCACCGGCCCGTGGCGACCTCGTGTCGCCGCGGGCCGTCGTGCACCCGGCCGTCGTGCACCCGGACCGTCGTGCGTCCGGACCTCAGTCCGTCAGCGCAGCACCTGGCCGGGACGTGCCTCGTGCCACGCCGTGGAGCCGCCGCGCAGCAGCGCGATGTCGACCTCCCGCAGCACGTCCGACACGTCGCGGAAGCCCCGGATGCTGCCGAGCGCACCGACCCGGATGCGCGTCCCGAGCTCGTTGCGGAGCTGGTCGAGCAGCTGCCCCACCCGCCCCGGCACGCCGCCCGGGCCGACGTCGTCGAGCAGCACCGCGAAGTCGTCCTCGGCGATCCGGGCCGGGGTGTCCCCCTCGCGCAGCGGGCGCCGCAGCCGCCGGACGAGCTCGCGGTGCAGGTCGAGCTGCACGTCCCCGTCCCCGTCGTGCCGCCCTTGCGTCGGGATCGCCTGGTCGTCGCCGACCCGCACGAGCACGACCGCGCAGTCGTACGACGGCGAGCGTCGCGTCCGCAGCAGCGCCGACGCGAGCCGGTCGAGGAACAGCAGCCGGTTGACCAGGCCGGTCTCCGGGTCGTGCAGCGCGTCACGCTGCAGCGCGAGCTCCGCCTCCTTGCGCTCCGTGACGTCGACCAGGGCACCGACGAGCCGCGCGGGGCAGCCCGCGTCGTCGAGCACCGTGACGGCGCGGCACAGCATCCAGCGGTAGTCGCCCGACGACGTGCGGACGCGGTGCTCGAGCTCCAGGGGCGTCCCGGCGCCCGCGAGCTGCGACGCGATCGCCGCCGACAGGTCGTCCCGGTCCGCGGGGTGGACGCGCTCGAGCCACTCGGCCGGGGAGTCGCCGATGACGTCGTCGTCGTAGCCGAGCGTCTGCTTCCACCGTGGCGAGTAGTAGACCGTCCCGGCGGACACGTCCCAGTCCCACGTGCCGTCGTGCGCCGCCATCGACGCGAGCGCGTACCGCTCCTCGCTCGCACGCACGGTGTCGGCGAGCGAGCGCTCGCGTGCGGCGGCCTGCTCGAGGGCCCGGCGCTGCTCGCGCAGGGACGCGAGGAGCCGCTCCTGGTCGAGCGCGACGGCGAGCAGCGCGGCCCAGTGGTTGAACCGGTCCCGAGCGCTCGTCGCGCGCGTCTCGGCCGCACCGTCGATCGCGAGCAGCCCCCAGTCGCTGCCGCCGAACGTCACGGGGATCACGAACGTCAGCTCGTTGGCGCCCACGGTGCCGGCACGGGTGAGCGCGGTGGGCGGGAACTGGCTCGCCGTCGTCCGCATCCCGACGAGCCGCGACAGCGTGCCCGACGTGTCGTGGACGCCCACGACCTCCATCTCCCGGTCGCCTGGGCCGCGGTCGCCGCCGAGCCACAGCCCGAGGCACGCGTGCCCCCGCACGCCCCGCGGCAGCCACCCCAGCGCCCGCGGGCTCGCGCCGTCGCCGCGCAGCAGGTCCATGTCGACCTCGTACTGGTCGACGATCGTCCGCTCGAGCTGGCCGGACCGGGCCAGCATCGCGCGCGTACAGCCCTTGGTGAGCGCCAGGAGCACCTCGGTGACGGCCCGGCGGACGCTCGCCTCGTGGTCCGCACCGGGGAGCGCTTCCACCGCGGCGACCTCGATCGCGCGCAGGCAGGCGACGAGCTGCTCCAGCGCCTCGGGGTGCGGCTGCATCGCCGCGGTGAGGTCCGCGAGCCGCGCGAGGGCAGGCGGTGCGGGCACCACGCCGCGCTCGGCGGCGGCCTCGAGCGGCTCGACCACGGCGTGCCACCACGTGTCCCGCGGGGCGCTCCCGGCCCGGCGGCCGATGCCCGCGCCGACCGGCCCGACGAACGCCGTCTCGGCCAGGGCGCGCAGCACCTGGTGCCCGCCCGCGACGCCGCGTCCCGCGAGGTCGAGCGGTCCCGCCGAGCCGACCTCGGTGCACCCGCACGACTCGCGGAGCACGAGCGTCGAAGGCGCGCGGTACTCGCCCCCGGGGACGTCCTCCCCGCGCATGCGGGCCAGCAGCAGCGAGACGGCGGTCTCCCCCACGCGGTCGTAGTGCGCGTCGACCGTCGACAGGCGCGGCGTCACGCGGGCGCCCGAGTCGGCGTGGTCGAACCCGATGACCGCCTGGTCGCGGGGCAGGACGAGCCCGGCGGCGCGCAGGGCGCGCTGGAAGCCGATGGCGTTGCGGTCGGTCGCGGCCACGACGGCCGTGGTGGGCCGTCCGAGGGCGAGCATCCGCGCGGCGGCGTCGGCGCCGCCCTGCTCGTGGTTGTCCGTCGCGTCGTACCACCACGTCTCGGCGGGCTCGATGCCGTGGTCGGCGAGCGTCGCGCGGTACGCGGCGAAGCGCTCGCGCATGTCCCGCTGCGTGAGGCAGCCGACGAACCCGATCTGCGTGTGCCCGTGCTCGACGAGGTGGTCGACCGCCGCCCGCAGGCCCCCGGTGTTGTCGGGCACGACGACGGGGTCGTCGAGGCTCGTCGGCTCCTCGCTGACGAGCACGAGCGGCACGCCCCACTGCTGCACCGCGGCGAGCCGGTCGGCCCGTAGCGCCTTGCCGACGACGACGAGACCGTCGACCGCACCGAGCGCCACGGGGGCGTCGAGGATCGACTCGTCGGGGTAGCGCTCGCGGTCGAGGCCCGCCGGGTAGGTCTGGACGGCGACCACGCGGTGCCCCGCCGCACGGGCCGCGCGGGCCACGCCCGCGATCAGTGCACCGAAGTAGAAACCCCCGACGACCGGCGAGAGCACCCCGATCGTGCGCCGCGCTGTGGGCGACACCGGACCTCGCCGGACGGTTCCCATGGCCACTCCCGTCTACGTCGTCGGAGCCGAGATGGTGCAATTGTGCCGCATCGGGCGACACACTAGGTGATCGTGGTCACACCTGCATATGACTCGTCCACCGCCGGGAGCACTCCGTCGTCCCCGGCCCCTGGGCCAGTGCCGCCTGCCTCCCCGACGACCCGCCGCCCGACGATCACCGACGTCGCACGCGCCGCCGGGGTCTCGATCGCCGTCGTGTCGTACGCCCTGAACGGCCGGCCCGGCGTCTCGGCGGCGACCCGTGAGCGGGTGCTGCGCGTCGCCGACGAGTTCGGCTGGCGGCCCAGCGCGGCGGCTCGGTCGATGCGCACCGGCCCGCGCGCGGTCGGTCTGGTGGTGGACCGCTCGGCGGCGGGCCCGGCCGCGCACGCCACGGGCGTGCTCGAGTTCGTCACCGCGCTGCAGGAGGTGCTCGCGACGCGCAACCTCGCGCTCGTGCTGCAGATCGTCGACGGTCCGGAGGCTGCGGTCGCGCTGTACGGCGAGTGGTGGGCGGAGCGGCGCTTCGACGTCATGGTCGTGACCGACGTGCTCGTCGAGGACGTGCGCATCGACGCGCTGCGCCGGCTGCGGGCCCCGGCGGTCGTCGTGGGCGGCTCGCCCGACGACCACGACCTCGCGGGCGTGCGGGTCGACGAGGCGGACGCGTTCTCCCGCGTCGCGCGGTACCTGCTGGAGCTCGGGCACCGGAACGTGGCGGCGGTGACCGCTCCCGCGGGGCTGGCGCGGACGCGGGCGCGGGTCGCGGCGCTGGGGCGGGTCCTCGACCCGGCGGGGGGCCACCTGGTGCACGAGGCGACCGCGGGCACGGCCGAGGAGGCCGCGGTCGCGACACGGCGGCTGCTGACGTCGGGGCGGCCGCCGACGGCGATCGTCTACGACTCGGACCAGATGGCCATCGCGGCGCTCGACGTCGCCCGCCGCACGGGCATCGCGGTGCCGTGGGACCTGTCGGTCGTGGCGGGGTCGGACTCGGCGCTGTGCCGGCTCGCGACGCCGTCGGTGACGACCCTCCCCTCGGCGCAGCACGACCTGGGCGTCGCCGCGGGCGAGGCGGTGCTCGCGGTGATCGACGGCGACCCGCGGGCACGACGCGAGCTCCAGGTGGGCGGTCTGGCGGTGCGCGGCAGCACGGGTCCGCGCAGCCGGTGACCTGGGCGTCCGTCCGACGGTCGTCCGGTTGGTCACGAATCGGTAACGCGCGGGGCTTAAACGATTTGCCCCATCCCGTCCCGCGGGGCCGCCATGTTGAGGTAGCCGCCAGTCGCCGTGGACTCCCCCCGGGCGACTCGCGCCCGGCCGGGACGGTCCGCCCGGGTGTGCCGAACGACACCCGGAGGACCACGTGTCCACACACCGCAAGCCAGCAGGGGTGAGGCGGCGCCTGCGCGCCGTCGCGACCGCTGCGACGGCGACGGCACTCGCCGTCGTCCCACTCACGACCCTCGCGACGGGCGCGAGCGCCGCGCCCACGCACGTCGACAACCCCTACGCCGGCGCGGTGCAGTACGTGAACCCCACGTGGGCCGCCTCGGTGAACGCCGCCGCCGGCCGCCAGAGCGCGGACCCGACCCTCGCCGCGAAGATGCGGACGGTCGCGGGCCAGCCGACGGCCGTGTGGATGGACCGGATCAGCGCCATCACCGGCAACGCCGACGGCAACGGCCTGAAGTTCCACCTCGACAACGCCGTCACGCAGCAGAAGGCCGCGGGCAAGCCGCTCGTCTTCAACCTCGTCATCTACGACCTGCCGGGCCGCGACTGCTACGCGCTCGCGTCGAACGGCGAGCTCCCGGCGACCGACGCGGGCCTCGCGCGGTACAAGACCGAGTACATCGACCCGATCGCGGACCTGCTCGACAACCCGGAGTACGAGAACATCCGGATCGCCGCGACCATCGAGCCCGACTCGCTGCCGAACCTCGTCACCAACATGAGCCAGCCGGAGTGCCAGCAGTCGGCGCCGTACTACCGCCAGGGCGTCAAGTACGCGCTCGACAAGCTGCACGCCATCCCGAACGTCTACAACTACATCGACATCGGCCACTCGGGCTGGCTCGGCTGGGACAGCAACGCCGGTCCCGCCGCCACGCTCTTCGCCGAGGTCGCCAAGTCGACGACCGCGGGCTTCGCGTCGATCGACGGGTTCGTCTCCGACGTCGCCAACACGACGCCGCTCGAGGAGCCGTACCTGCCCGACTCGTCGCTGACGATCAACAACAACCCGATCCGGTCGTCGAAGTTCTACGAGTGGAACTTCGACTTCGACGAGGTCGACTTCGCGGCGCACATGCACCGCCTCCTCGTGGCCGCGGGCTTCCCGTCGACGCTCGGCATGCTCGTCGACACCTCGCGCAACGGCTGGGGCGGCCCGAACCGGCCCACCGCCGTCTCGACGAGCACCGACATCAACACCTACGTCGACCAGTCGCGCGTCGACCGTCGCGTCCACCGTGGCGCGTGGTGCAACCCGCTCGGTGCCGGCATCGGCCGCTTCCCGGAGGCCTCGCCCTCCGGCTACGCCGCCTCGTACATCGACGCGTTCGTCTGGATCAAGCCCCCGGGTGAGTCCGACGGTGCGTCGACCGACATCCCGAACGACCAGGGCAAGCGGTTCGACCGCATGTGCGACCCGACCTTCGTGTCGCCCAAGCTGAGCAACCAGCTCACCGGGGCCACCCCGAACGCGCCGCTCGCCGGCCAGTGGTTCGAGGAGCAGTTCGTCACGCTCGTGAAGAACGCGTACCCCGTCATCGGCGGCACCACGCCCGTCGAGGACACGCAGGCGCCGTCGGTCCCGTCCGGCCTCACCGCCGGCACGACCACGTCGACCTCGGTCCCGCTGTCGTGGACCGCGTCGACCGACAACGTCGCCGTCACCGGCTACGACGTCTACCGCGGCACGACGCTGGTCGCGACCGCCACCTCGACGAGCTACACGGTCACGGGTCTGTCGCCCGCGACGGCATACTCGTTCACCGTCCGCGCCAAGGACGCGGCGGGCAACGTCTCGGCGGCCTCCACGGCGGTCTCCGCGACCACGCAGTCCGGCACGGTCACGGACACGACGGCGCCTTCCGTGCCGACGGGTCTGACGGCCGGCACGACGACGACCACGACGGTCCCGCTGTCGTGGAACGCGTCGACCGACAACACGGGCGGGTCCGGCGTCGCCGGCTACGAGGTGCTGCGCGGCTCGACGGTCGTCGCCACGACCACGTCGACGAGCTACACGGTGACGGGCCTGACGGCCGGCACGGCGTACTCGTTCTCCGTGCGGGCCAAGGACGTCGCGGGCAACACCTCCGCCGCGTCGTCGGCCGTCTCGGCGACCACCAAGACGGACACCGTGGTCGACACGGTGGCGCCGTCGGTCCCGACCGGTCTGGCCGCGGGCTCCGCGACCACGACGTCGATCCCGCTGTCCTGGAACGCCTCGACCGACAACACCGGCGGTTCCGGCGTGGCCGGGTACGAGGTCTACCGCGGCACGACGCTGCTGGCGACCGTGACCACGACCTCGTACACGGCGACGGGCCTCACGGCCGGCACGACGTACGCGTTCACGGTCAAGGCCAAGGACGTCGCGGGCAACATCTCCGCGGCCACCGCGGCGCTGTCCGCCTCGACGCTGCCCAGCAACCCGACGGGCGGCTGCACCGTGAAGTACACGGCCAGCTCGTGGAACACCGGCTTCACCGGCTCGGTCAAGGTCACGAACAACGGCACCAGCGCGCTCAACGGCTGGACGCTCGGCTTCTCGTTCGCGAACGGCCAGCAGGTGACGCAGGGCTGGAGCGCCGAGTGGTCGCAGAGCGGTGCCGCGGTGACGGCCAAGAACGCCGCGTGGAACGGGACGCTCGCTGCGGGCGGCTCGGTCGACGTCGGCTTCAACGGCTCGCACACGGGCACGAACAACGCGCCGACGGCCTTCACGCTCAACGGCGTGGCGTGCACCGTCGCGTGACCTGAGGTGCCCACGGCACCGACCGCATGACAGGGCGGGGGTCCTCCGGATGTCCCGGAGGACCCTCGCTCCCGTCTGTCCGGCCCACCACACGGCCGGCCCGACCGTCCGACCCGGCCGCACCACCGGGACCCGCTCGACGACTCCCGAGGAGAACCCGTGCACTCCCCCACACGACACCGCCGGCCCGTACGCCGGACGGTCACGGGCCTGCTGGCCGCGACCGTCCTCGCCGCCCCCCTGACCCTCGTCACCGCGCCCGCGCAGGCCGCGGCCGGCGACGACTGGCTGCACGTCCAGGGCAACACCATCGTCGACTCGACCGGCAAGGAGGCCGTCCTCTCGGGCGTCAACTGGTTCGGGTTCAACGCCAGCGAGCGGGTGTTCCACGGCCTGTGGTCGGGCAACGTCACCGAGATCACGAAGCAGATGGCCGACCGCGGCATCAACGTCGTGCGTGTCCCCATCTCGACGCAGCTGCTGCTCGAGTGGAAGGCCGGCACGTTCCTCAAGCCGAACGTCAACACGTACGCGAACCCGGAGCTCGAGGGCAAGAACAGCCTGCAGATCTTCGAGTACTGGCTGACCCTGTGCCAGAAGTACGGCATCAAGGTGTTCCTCGACGTGCACTCCGCCGAGGCCGACAACTCCGGGCACGTCTACAACATGTGGTGGAAGGGCTCGATCACCACCGAGGACGTGTACGCCGGGTGGGAGTGGGCCGCGACGCGCTGGAAGGACGACGACACGATCGTCGGCGCCGACATCAAGAACGAGCCGCACGGCACGCAGGGGTCGACCGAGCGCGCCAAGTGGGACGGCTCGACCGACAAGGACAACTTCAAGCACTTCGCCGAGACGGCCTCGAAGAAGATCCTCGCGATCAACCCGAACTGGCTGGTGTTCGTCGAGGGGATCGAGATCTACCCGAAGCCCGGCGTCTCGTGGACGTCGACCGGCCTCACCGACTACTACGGGACATGGTGGGGCGGGAACCTGCGCGGCGTGCGCGACTTCCCGATCGACCTCGGGGCGAACCAGGACCAGCTCGTCTACTCGCCGCACGACTACGGGCCGCTCGTCTTCGACCAGAAGTGGTTCCAGAAGGACTTCGACAAGGCGTCGCTGACGGCGGACGTCTGGGGGCCGAACTGGCTGTTCATCCACGACGAGGACATCGCGCCGCTCCTCATCGGCGAGTGGGGTGGCCGGCTCGGGCAGGACCCGCGGCAGGACAAATGGATGGCCGCGCTGCGCGACCTCATCGCCGAGCGGCGGCTCAGCCAGACGTTCTGGGTGCTCAACCCGAACTCGGGCGACACGGGCGGCCTGCTGCTCGACGACTGGAAGACGTGGGACGAGGTCAAGTACTCGACCATGCTCAAGCCGACGCTGTGGAGCCACGGCGGCAAGTTCGTCGGGCTCGACCACGCCGTCCCGCTCGGCGGCGTGGGATCGACCACCGGGATCTCGATCTCGCAGGTCGGCAGCACGTCCGACACGACCGCGCCGAGCGTGCCCACCGGCCTCGCCGCGGGTACGCCCACGGCGACGACGGTGCCGCTGTCGTGGTCGGCCTCGACCGACACGGGCGGGTCCGGGGTCGCGGGGTACGAGGTGTACCGCGGCTCGACGCTCGTCGGCACGACCACGACGACGTCCCTGACGGTCTCCGGCCTGACGGCGGACACCGCGTACACGTTCACGGTGCGCGCCAAGGACGGTGCGGGCAACGTGTCCGCGGCCTCGTCCGCGGTGTCGGTGCGCACGGCGGCCGGCACGGGTGACACGACCGCGCCGAGCGTCCCGACCGGGGTGACGGCGGGGACGGCCACCACGACGTCGGTCCCGCTGACGTGGACCGCCTCGACGGACACCGGCGGCTCGGGCCTCGCGGGGTACGACGTGTACCGCGGCACGACGCTCGCGGGCACGACGACGACGCCCTCGTTCACGGCCACCGGGCTGACCGCCGGCACGTCGTACGCGTTCACAGTCCGGGCGCGCGACGCCGCCGGCAACGTGTCGGCCGCCTCGACGCCCGTCACGGCGACGACCGCGTCCGACACCCCCAGCGGCTCGTGCGCGGTGGCGTACACGGCCAACGGGTGGAGCACGGGCTTCACCGCGTCGGTCAAGGTCACCAACACGGGGACGTCGGCGCTCAGCGGCTGGACGCTCGCGTTCGACCTCCCGGCCGGCCAGGCGCTCACCCAGGGCTGGAGCGCGCAGTGGTCGCAGACCGGTACCCGCGTGACCGCGACGAACGTCGCGTGGAACGGCGTGCTGGCGGCGGGCGGGAGCGTCGAGATCGGGTTCAGCGGGAGCCACGCGGGCTCGACGACGGCACCGACGGCGTTCACCGTGAACGGCGCGACCTGCGCCGTTCGTTGACGCGGCAGGCCTGACACGGGGCCGGTGGGTCGCGGGACACCCGCAGCCCACCGGCCCCGGCGCGTCCGGCCTAGGCGTCGAGCAGCCGCGCGAGCTCCGCGAGGAACGTGTCGACGTCCTCGCCGGTCGTGTCGAACGCACACATGAGCCGCACCTCGCCGCTGTCGGGGTGCCAGTCGTAGAACCGCCACGTGCGGCGCAGCTCCGCCGACACCGCGGGCGGGAGGACCACGAACACGCCGTTCGCCTCCGTCGCGCGGGTGACCGAGACGCGGCCGTCGAGCGCGTCGAGGCCCGCACGCAGCCGAGCCGCCATCGCGTTCGCGTGCCGGGCCGAGCGCAGCCACAGGTCGCCCTCGTACAGCGCGACGAGCTGCGCGGAGACGAACCGCATCTTCGACGCGAGCTGCATGTCCATCTTGCGCAGGTAGGGCAGGCCGTCGACCGACGCCGGGTCGAGCACGACGACGGCCTCGCCGAACAGCAGCCCGTTCTTGGTGCCGCCGAGCGACACGACGTCGACCCCGGCGTCCGTCGTGAACGCGCGGAGCGGCAGGTCGAGGGCGGCGGCGGCGTTGGCGATCCGCGCGCCGTCCACGTGCAGCCGCATCCCCAGGCCGTGCGCCTGGTCGGCCAGCGCCCGGACCTCGTCGGGCGTGTAGACCGTGCCGAGCTCGGTGCTCTGGGTGATCGAGACGACGCCCGGCTGCGCCCGGTGCTCGTCGCCGAAGCCCCAGGCCTGCCGGGCGACGAGCTCGGGCGTGAGCTTGCCGTCGGGCGTGGGGACGGTCAGCAGCTTGAGCCCGCCGACACGCTCGGGGGCCCCGTTCTCGTCGGTCTGGATGTGGGCGGACTCCGCGCAGACGACCGCGCCCCAGCGGGGCAGCAGCGCCTGGAGCGACACGACGTTCGCCGCGGTGCCGTTGAACACCGGGTAGGCGGTCGCCCCCGCGCCGAAGTGCGCGGCCATGACCTCCTGGAGTCGTGCGGTGTAGACGTCCGCGCCGTACGCGGTCTGGTGCCCGCCGTTGGCGGCGGCGAGGGCCGCGAGGACCTCGGGGTGGGCCCCGGCGTAGTTGTCGGACGCGAAGTGCCGCTCGTCGGCGTCGTGAAGTCGGGTCACGGGACCAGTCTGCCCCGGCACGACGGATGCCCTGGACACTCGCCCTGCACACCCCTGTGGCCTGCGGCATGATCCGTGCACACCGTCGAGGAGGAACCCCTTGCAGGAGATCGAGCACGACCCGAACGACGACCGCAACGAGACGTTCACGGAGCGGATGGACCGCAACTGGGACGAGCTCCTGCAGGAGCTGCGCGTGACGCAGACCGGCACGCAGATCCTCACGGGCTTCCTGTTCACGATCCCGTTCCAGCAGGCGTTCTCGTCGCTCGACGCCTACCAGAAGGACCTCTACCTGGTGCTCGTCGTGCTGGCCGTCCTCGCGACCGCGCTCATCGTCGCGCCCGTCAGCATGCACCGGGTCCTGTTCCGCAAGCGGCTCAAGCCGCAGCTCGTGTCCGCGGCGAACATCTTCGCGCGCGGCGGGCTCGTCGTCCTCGCGCTCGTCCTGGCAGGCGGGGCGATGCTCCTGTTCGACGTCGTCAGCACCCGCCAGATCGGGTGGGTCGTCGGCGCGGCGTCGCTCGTCGTGCTGTTCGGCTGCTGGTGGGTCGTGCCCCGCCTCGTGGCCCGCTCCGCACGGGGCTGACCGGACTCGCGCGTCCCAGGTGCATCCGGACGCGGCCTCCGGCCGGAAGGAGGGGTGTCAGCAGCAGCACCCCATCCTGGAGGTCACCATGCGCGCTCGTCCCCTCGCCGGCACCGCCGCCGGCGTGCTCGCCCTCGCCGCACTCGCCGCGGGTGCCGGACCCGCCACCGCCGCGAACCCCGCCCAGCTGTCCGTCCTGCACGGCGTCCCCGGGCTCACCGTCGACGTGTGGGTCAACGGCGAGCGGACGCTCGACGACTTCGCCCCCGGTGCGCTCGCCGGGCCGCTCGAGCTGCCCGCGGGCACGTACACGGTCGCCATCACGGCGGCGGACGCCGCGGACGCGAGCAGCCCGGCGATCGGCCCGGTCGACCTGGCGCTCGAGGCGGGCCGCAACTACACCGCGGCCGCGCACCTCGACGCGTCGGGCAACCCGACCGCGACGCTGTTCACGAACGACACGTCCGCCGCGGCCGCCGGGCAGGGACGTCTGACGGTGCGGCACATCGCCGCCGCGCCGGGGGTCGACGTGCTCGCCGGCGGGACCGCCGTCGTCACCGACCTGACGAACCCGGAGGAGGCGGTCCTGGACCTGCCCGCCGGCACGGTCTCGGCGAGCGTCGTCGCGACGGGCACGACCGAGCCCGCGCTGCTCGGTCCGGCCGACGTGCCCGTCACCGAGGGCACGAACACGATCGTCTACGCCTGGGGCAGCGCGACCGCGTCGCCCGCGACGCTCGCGCTCGCGACGCAGACCGTGACCGGGCTGCACTCGGCGCCGTCCGGCGTGGACGCCGGTCAGGTCGGTCTCGTGTCCGAGCCCGGCACGAGCCCGTGGCTGCTCGCGGTCGGCGCGCTCGCGCTGCTCGGTGTGGTCGGGCTCGCCGTCGCCCGTCGTCGGGACGCCGTCCCCGCGACCGCGCGGGCGACGGCGCGGCCGGACGAGGACCGCTGAACGGGCACGACGTGCGCGGTCCTCGCCGCCGCACCCCGTCCCGGACCACGGCGTCGGTCGTGGTCCGGGACGGGACCCGTCACCGGGCCGTCCTGCTCGGCGGCGGGGGCCCGGTGACGGCGCCGGGCCGACGGCGGGCACGGACGGTGGCCCGGCTCGGCCGTGTGGTGACGGCCGTGGTCGTCGCCGGCGTGCTCGTCGCCGCCTGCACGCCCGCGGACGTCGACCGCTCGACGCCGCCCACGCCCGCGGCGCCCACGACGTCGGCGGCACCGGCACCGCGTCCCTCGTCGACCGTCGCCCCACCGGCCGTGCCGGTCCGGGACGCCGCCCTCGACGCGCTCGCACCGCCCGCGGCCCCGCCCGTCCCCGTGCGGGTCACCGTGCCGTCCGTCGGGATCGACCTGCCCGTCGAGCCCGTGGGGGTCGACCCTGACGGTTCGATGGCTCTCCCCGGGTCGGCGGACGTGGCCGGCTGGTACCGGTTCGGCCCGGCGCCCGCGTCGCCCACCGGCAGCACGCTCGTCGCAGCGCACGTGGACGCCCGCAGCACCGGCGTCGGCCCGTTCGCTCGGCTGCGTGACGTGGCACCGGGCGCCCAGGTCGACGTCACGACCGCCGACGGGACGACGACGGCGTACCGCGTCGTCGACGTCGTGCGCATCGCGAAGGAGGAGGCCCCCGTGGAGACGTGGTTCGACCGCGACGGCGCGCGCCGGCTCGTCCTCGTGACGTGCGGCGGTGCGTTCCGGCGCGACGTGGGGCACTATGCGGACAACGTCGTCGTGACCGCCGAGCCGATCGGTGGTTGACCGTGCCGGTGCAGGCCGAGCTGCGACGACCGGGGCGCAGTGAGGAGCCGACAGTGACCGGACCGGGGCAGCCGCCCGCGGACCCGTCGCGCCCTCCCCTCGCCTCGGTGCCGTCGCCCGGCGCACCGGCAGCCACCCCCGAGCCCGGTCGCCCGCCCGCCGCGGCGGCCCCGCAGGACCGGGACGGCGCTGACGTCGACGCGCTCGGCGCGGCCTTCGCCGCCGGGGACGAGCGCGCGGTCGGCGAGGCGTACCGCCGCTGGTCGGCACTCGTCCACACCGTGGCCCTGCGCTCGCTCGGCAGCCCGACCGACGCGGAGGACGTCACGCAGCAGGTGTTCGTCGAGGCGTGGCGTGGTCGGCACCGCTTCGACCCGAGCCGCGCGCGGCTGCCCGCGTGGCTGCTCGGCATCACCCGGCACGCCGTCGCCGACGCGCACGAGCGTCGGGCCCGTGACCGCAGGCTCGCCGACGCCGCCACGCCGACCGTCGTGGCCGCGGAGTCCGGCGGTCAGCCGCGGGTCGACGAGCACGTGGTGGACCGGGTCCTCGTCGCCGACGAGCTCGACCGGCTGGGCGACCCGCAGCGCACGATCCTGCGACTCGCGTTCTACGACGACCTCACGCACGACCAGATCGCGACGAGACTGGACCTGCCGCTCGGCACGGTGAAGAGCCACGTCCGGCGCAGCCTCGCTCGCCTGAGAACCCGATGGGAGGTGGACGGTGCCGTCCGATGAGTCGCACGTGGACGACGACGTGCTCGCCCTGATCGCCCTCGGTGAGGACGTCGGGACGGCGGACGAGCGCGCCCACGCGGTGCGGTGCGTCCGGTGTGCCGACGAGGTCGCAGCGCTGCGCGGCGTCGTCGGGCTGGCGCGCGACGCGCGCGACGACGGTCCGCTCGTCGCGCCGCCGCCGCAGGTGTGGGACCGCGTCGCCGCCGAGCTCGGGCTCGGCGCCGAGGCGGGCGTGGCCGCGGCCGGGACCGGGACGGCGGGTGCGGCCAGGGCACAGGCCGTGACCCGGGACCGCGCAGCCCGCATCGGCGAGGCACGGGACGACACCGCCACGGCCGGCGACCGCGGAGCGGGTGGCGAGGTCGTCTCCCTGAGCTCCCGACGCCGCGCGCGCGGGCCGTGGACGTGGGTCGCGGCGGCCGCCGCGGTCGGGCTCGTCGTGGGCGGGGCCGGCACGTGGTGGGTCAGCACGCGTGACGACCGGACCGCGGACGTCGTCGCGTCGGCGACGCTCGACGCGCTGCCCGGCTGGGACGCGTCGGGCACGGCGACCGTGGAGGTCGACCGTGACGGCGCGCGGGTGCTGGTGGTCGACGTCGAGGGAGCCGTCGACGGCGACGCCGGGTTCCGTGAGGTGTGGCTGCTCACGCCCGACGTCTCCGGGCTCGTCAGCCTGGGGACGCTCGCCGGGACGTCGGGACGGTTCGACCTGCCCCCCGGCCTCGACCTCGACGAGTTCTCGGTCGTGGACGTCTCGGAGGAGCCGTTCGACGGCGACCCGGCGCACTCGGGCGACTCGATCGTCCGCGGTCCGTTGTCCGCCTGACGCGGCGGCGCGGGGTCAGGCGGTCAGCCCTGCGCAGCGCGGCAGGTGGCGCACGTCCCGACCAGCTCGATCGTGTGGTCGACGTCGTCGAACCCGTGCGCCTTCGCGACCTGCGCGGCCCACGCCTCGGCCTGGCCGGCGTCGATCTCGACCGTCCGCCCGCAGGACCGGCACACGAGGTGGTGGTGGTGGCTGCGCTGCGCGCAGCGCCGGTAGACGGACTCGCCGTCGGGGGTGCGCAGCACGTCGACCTCGCCGGTCTCGGTGAGGCTCTGCACGGCGCGGTAGACCGTGGCGAGCCCGACGCTCGAGCCGCGGGCACGCAGGATCTCGTGCAGCTGCTGGGCGCTGCGGAACTCGTCGAGGCCCCCGAGCAGGTCAAGGATCTCGGCGCGCTGCCGCGTCTGCCGGACGACCACCATGCGCTACCGCTCCTTCATGAGATTCGTTCGCATCATAGTCGAGACGGGACGACACAGGGCCGGGCCCGACGCGACGGTCGGGGCCCGGCCCTGTGCGGCGGGGTGTCAGCCCTGGACGGCGCGCTTGAGGACGCTGCCCGCGGTGAGCTTGACGCGGTAGCCCGCGGGGATCTCGAGCTTCTCGCCCGTCTGCGGGTTGATGCCCGTGCGAGCGGAGCGCTCGGCCCGCGACACGGCCAGGAAGCCGGGGATCGTCACGGACTCGCCGGCGGCGAGCTGCTCCACGAGGACCTCCTGGAAGGCCTTGAGGACCTTGTCGGCCTCGGCGTTGGCGGTGCCCGCCTTCGCAGCCACGGCCTGGACGAGCTCGGTGCGGTTGACGCTCACGAGATGGTTGCTCCTTGTTCACTCGGTACGGCGGCCCCTCGGACGGGCCTGAGCCCGTCGGGCGCGCGGGGACACCGCGTGACCGGGGGCTGCGCAGACACTAACCCCTCCGCGCCCCTGCTCCGTGCACGCCGCGCCCGCCTCAGCCGTGCGTGCGCTCCCGCAGGCGCTCCACGGGCCACGTCGTGATCACCCGGTCGGCGTCGACGCCGTGCTGCACGACGCGCTCGCAGCCCGTCAGGAGCCAGTCGAGCTGGCCCGGTGCGTGCGCGTCGGTGTCGATCGACAGGTCGCACCCGACCTCCACGGCGAGGGCGAGCAGGTCGTGCGGCGGGTCCAGGCGGTCGGGCCGGCAGTTCACCTCCACGGCGACGCCGTGCTCGGCGCACGCCTCGAAGACGGCCCTCGCGTCGAACTCGCTCTGCGGCCGCGCGCGACCCGTGAGGCGACGCCCGGTGCAGTGCCCGAGGACGTCCGTGCGCGGGTTGCTCACCGCGGCGACCATGCGTGCGGTCATCGCCCGGCTGTCCATGCGCAGCTTGGAGTGCACGGACGCGACGACGACGTCGAGCGCGTCGAGCAGGTCCGGGTCCTGGTCGAGACCGCCGTCGTCGAGGACGTCGCACTCGATGCCCGTAAGGACGACGAACGGTCCGACCGCCCGGTTGAGCGCGGCCACCTGGTCCATCTGGGCGCGCAGCCGCGGGGCCGAGAGCCCGTTCGCGACCGTCAGGCGCGGCGAGTGGTCGGTGATCGCCAGGTACTCGTGCCCGAGCTCCATCGCGGCGAGCACCATCTCCTGCACCGGGGTCGCGCCGTCGCTCGCCTCGGTGTGCGCGTGCAGGTCGCCCCGCAGGCGCTCGCGCAGGGCCACCGCGGCCGGGTCGACCTCGCCTGCGGACCGCTCGGCGTGCTCGGCCTCGAGCGTCTCCAGGTACTCGACGGGCTCGCCCCGCACGACGAGCGCGACGACCTCCGCGGTCCGCGCCCCGACGGCCGGCAGGTCCGTGAGCGCGCCGGCCCGGACGAGGGCGCCGACGCGGTCGGGCGCCTCGCGCTCCACGGACCGGGCCGCGGCACGGAATGCCTCGCTCCGGTACGGGCTCGCTTGGGCGCGTTCGAGCAGGAACGCGATCCGGCGCAGCGCGGCGACCGCGTCCGCCTGCCGGTCCGCTGCGCTCACGACGCCTTGCGGCGCGTCTTGCGGGGCGTCGTCGGGGCGTCCTCACCGTCCTTCGCGGACCCGGACGTGGACTTCGACGCCCGCTTCGCGGCCGGCTTCTTCGCCGACGGTCCCGCCTTGCCGGCCCCCGACGCGTCACCGTCGGCACCGTCGGCGGCGTCGTCGGTGCCCGTGCGCTTGCGCGACGCCGCACGCTCCGGCGCCTTCGGCTCCGCCGCCTCGCCCTTCGTGCCCCGCGCCTTCTCGACGCTGCGCTGCAGCGCGGCCAGCAGGTCGACGACCTCGCCCCCGCCCTGCTCCCCCTCCTCGGCCGCAGGCGCGGGGACGGCCCGCGTGTCCCCCGTCGAGATCTTCGTCTCGATGAGCTGCTCGAGCGCCGCCGAGTACCGGTCCTCGTACTGCGACGGGTCGAAGTCGGCGGCGAGGGAGTCGACGAGCGACGACGCCATCGCGAGCTCCTGCGGCTTCACGGACACGTCCGCGTCGAGGATCGGGAAGTCCGCGGCACGGATCTCGTCCGGCCACAGCAGGATCTGCATGCAGATCACCTGGTCCCGGACGCGCAGCACCGCCATCGACTCGCGCTGCCGCAGCGCGACCTTGACGACCGCCATCCGGTCCGCCTGCTCGAGCGCCCCGCGCAGCAGCGCGTACGGCTTCGCGGCCGTCTTCTCCGGCTCCAGGTAGTACGTCTTGCCCAGCAGGATCGGGTCCACCTGCTCGGCGGGCACGAACTCCATGACCTCGATCTCGCGCTCGGTCGACAGCGGCAGGCGGGAGAAGTCCTCGTCGGTCAGCACGACGAGCTCGCCCTCGTCCGTCTCGAAGCCCTTGGCGATCTCCCGGTACTCGACCTCCTCGCCGTCGATGCTGCACACCTTGCGGTACCGGATCCGACCGCCGTCGGCCTTGTGCACCTGGTGGAGCGTCACCTCGTGCTCGCCCGTCGCCGCGTACAGCCGCACCGGGACGTTGACGAGCCCGAAGGCCACCGCGCCCTTCCAGATCGCTCGCATCGTCCGCCACCTCCGTCGGCGTGGGGTGCACCGCTGCGACCGGGCACGCCCCGACGAGCCCGCGCCGGACGCGGCCCACCTGGGCAGGATGGACCCGTGGAGCCCATGCTCGCCACCCCAGCAGCCCGGACGGGCGCCCTCCCCCACGGGCCGCAGTGGGCCTTCGAGGTGAAGTGGGACGGCGTGCGGGCGCTCGCGGACACGACGTCCGGACGTCTGCGGCTGTGGAGCCGCGGCGGGCGCGAGACGACGCCCGCGTACCCCGAGCTCGCGGGCCTGGCGGACCTCCCGGGCACGGTCCTCGACGGCGAGATCGTGCTCCTGGCCGACGGTCGCCCGTCGTTCGCCGCCCTCGCCGAGCGCATGCACGTGCGCGACGCGCGTCGCGCTGCGGCTCTCGCCCGTGCCCGGCCGGTGACGTACCTCGTCTTCGACGTGCTGCGGACGGACGGCGTCGACGTCGTCGGCCGTCCCTACGACGAGCGCCGTGCCCTGCTGGCGGGGCTCGCCCTGCCCGACCGGGTGGAGCTCTCGCCGGTGTACGACGACGGCGACGAGCTGTGGGCGGTGACCGCGGCGCACGGCCTCGAGGGGGTCGTCGCGAAGCGCCGCTCGTCGCCCTACCGCGCCGGCCACCGCTCGTCCGACTGGGTGAAGGCGGCGCACCAGCACCACCGGACCGCGCTCGTCGGCGGGTGGCGCGAGGAGACGTCGGGCAACGGGAGGCTGGGGGCTGTGCTGCTGGGCGCCCGCGACGGCGACGGGCGGCTGCGCTACCTCGGCCGGGCGGGCAGCGGGCTGACCGGCGCGGTCGCGACGACCCTGCGCACCGCGCTCGACCGCGTACGCGCCGACGCCGCCCCGTTCGACGACGACGTCCCGCCCGTCGACGCCCGCGGCACCCGGTGGTGCGCGCCGGTCGTCGTGGTCGACACCCGCTACCTCAACCGCACCCCGACCGGACGCCTGCGCCAGCCGGTGATCCGCGGCGTCCGGACCGACACCGACCCCGACCCGTGGGAGCAGCCGTGACACCCGAGCGTCAGATGGTCGACGTGGACGGACGTCAGGTCCGCGTCAGCCACCTCGAGAAGGTCATGTACCCGGAGACAGGGACGACGAAGGCCGAGGTCATGAACTACCTCGTCCGGGTCGCGCCCGCACTCCTGCCGCAGCTGCACGAGCGGCCCGTGACACGCATCCGCTGGCCCGACGGGGTGACGGGCGAGAAGTTCTTCGAGAAGAACGTTCCGCGCGGCGCCCCGGACTGGCTGCGCCGGCAGACGCTGCCCGCAGCCCCCGGCAACGACGACGGCGAGGGGACCGAGCTCGTCCTGCCGTTCGTCGACGACCTCGCGGGCCTCGTGTGGTGCGCGAACCAGGGTGCGCTCGAGCTGCACACGCCGCAGTGGTCCGTCGGGCCGCGCGGCGGGGTCCGGAACCCGGACCGGCTCGTCGTCGACCTCGACCCCGGCGCGCCCGCGGGGCTCGCGGAGTGCGCGCAGGTCGCCCACCTGGTGGCGGACCGCCTGCGCGAGGACGGGCTCACCGAGACCGTGCCGGTGACGTCGGGCAGCAAGGGCATGCAGCTCTACGCGCCGCTGCCCGGCCGCCGCACCGCCGTCGAGGTCCGCCAGTACGCGCGCGACCTGGCGTTCGCCATCGCCAAGCAGCACCCCGACCTCGTCGTCGCGGTCATGCGCAAGGACCTCCGGCCGGGGAAGGTCCTCATCGACTGGTCGCAGAACCACCCCGCCAAGACGACGATCACGCCGTACTCGCTGCGGGGCCGCGACCTGCCCCGCGTGGCGGCGCCGCGATGGTGGGACGAGGTCGGCCCCGACCTCCAGCAGCTCGGCCCGGACGAGGTCGCGGACCGCCTCGAGCGGGACGGCGACCCCTTCGCCTGACGACCGCGTCCGACCGGCACCGCTCCGCTGGCGAGGTGCTGACCGGTGAGGCAGCGTGGAGGGCGGCCGGGCAGGGATCGTCCGGCGCACGAGCTGAAGGAGGAGCGCCACATGGCACGCACGCTGCCCAAGTACACCGTCCCGTCGCTCACCCCCCAGGAGGGGGCGAAGATCGCCGAGATCCTGCAGCGGCGACTCGACGCGCTCAACGACCTGGCGCTGACCCTCAAGCACGTCCACTGGAACGTCGTGGGGCCGCACTTCATCGCGGTGCACGAGATGCTCGACCCGCAGGTCGACGCCGTGCGCCTCATGGTCGACGCGATCGCCGAGCGCATCGCGACCCTGGGCGTCGCCCCCGTCGGCACGCCCGGCGCGCTCGTCGCCGCGCGCACGTGGGACGACTACTCGATCGGCCGGGACACCGCGATCGCGCACCTGGGCGCGCTCGACGAGGTCTACGTCGGCGTCATCACCTCGCACCGCGAGGCGGCCGCGGAGACCGAGGAGCTCGACACCGTCACGAACGACCTGCTCGTCGGGCACCTGCACGAGCTCGAGCTGTTCCACTGGTTCGTCCGCGCGCACCTCGAGTCGGCCGGCGGTGCGCTCAGCACGGCGTCGGCGGACGGCGAGAAGGCCGCCGCGGACAAGGCCCGCGCGAAGGGCAAGGCATCGGCGTGACCCCCCGCACGGAGCACCGGGCGGACGACCGCGCGGTGCTCCGTGCGGCACGTCCGGGCACCCGCCCCACCGGCTCGTCCCAGCCGCCCAGCCCGTCCCGCCGCCTGCACGTCGCGGGGCGGCTGGAGGACGCGTTCGACCGGGCGCTCGTGTCGGTGCTGCGCCGGCAGGGGTGGACGGTGCGCATCGAGCCCTTCGCGGGCTACGGCGCGCCCGGCTGGGTGCGTGTGATGGCGCGGACCCTGCTCGCCGGGCCGTCGGTCCGGGGAGCGGACCTGCCCGCCGCGGGTGGCGACGCGCAGGTCGACGCCGGCAGCACCGACGCGGTCCGGGGCTGGCGCAGCTTCGCGACCGCCCAGGTCGCCGGTGCCGAGGTGCGCGTGCAGGTCGGAGACGTCGAGCACCGCGTCGTGACGGACCGCGGCGGGTACCTCGACGTCCTGCTCGAGTCCGACCTGCCTCCCGGGTGGCACCGACTGCGCGTCACGACCGCCGACGGGGCGCAGGCGCACGCCCCGGTGCTCGTCGTCGACCCGGCCGTCCGCGTGGGACTGGTGAGCGACATCGACGACACCGTCATGGTCACGCGCCTGCCGCGTCCCCTGGTCGCGGCCTGGAACGTGCTGGTGCGGCACGAGAACGCCCGCGAGCCCGTGCCCGGGATGTCGGACCTCTACGCCGAGCTCGGCCGCCGTAACCCCGGCATGCCGGTCGTCTACCTCTCCACCGGCGCCTGGAACGCGGCCCCCGCGATCGCCCGGTTCCTCCGCCGGAACCGGTATCCCGCGGGCCCGCTGCTGCTCACCGACTGGGGGCCGACCAACTCGGGCTGGTTCCGCAGCGGCCGCGCGCACAAGGTCGCGCAGCTGCGCCGGCTGGTGCGCGAGCTGCCCGACGTGCAGTGGATCCTCGTGGGCGACGACGGGCAGCGCGACCCGGAGATCTACGCAGGCGCCGTGCAGCACCATCCCGAGCACGTGCGGGCGGTCCTGATCCGCCAGCTCACGTTCAGCGAGCACGTCCTGGCGCACGGCCTGCCCGCGCCGACGCCCGAGTCGCGGTCCGCCGAGCGCGCGACCGTGCGCGAGGGCATCCCGGTGCTGCAGGGGGCCGACGGGCACGCCCTGCTGGAGTCGCTGGGGCCGGACGACCTGCGCTCCACCTGACCGCTCCCCTGCGGTCGCCCCGTTCGGCGTCGACGCTCACGGGCGTCGACGCCGAACGGGTGCCGGGCCGACGGTCCGCGCGCACGCCACGACGGGACGTCGCTGCGCCGGCGGGCGTCAGAGGCGGGCGGGGTCGTCCCAGTCGTCGCTGCTCGCGATCGCCTCGTCGTCCGCCTCGAGCTCGACCGCGTGCAGCGATCGCGGTGCGCGGCTCGGGTCGCCCCCGGAGCGGGCGTCGGCGGCGGCGAGCTCGGCCTCGGGCAGCTCGCGGTCGGCGAGGTGCTCGGCGGCGGGGTCGGACGTCAGGTCGCGGTCGCGGCTCATGGGAGGTTTCTACCTCCGCGACGCGTGCCCCGCACCCGCGGGCCAGGACGTGGGCGTCCCGGCTCGCGTGCTGGACCCCGGCGCTGCGACCTGCGCGGTCCGGGCTCTGACTAAACGATTCGCCCTCTCACTCGCACTCGAAGCGCTTCGATACCGTGACCGCCACCTGGCGGCCGGACCTGCACCGGAGCACCCCGGCGACCGGGCACCGACCGTCCGGGCGACCCTCGCCCGGAGGGCACCCCACCGCCTTCACGAAGGAGTGCAGCGGATGCGCGTCCCTGCTTCGACCTCTCCCTCCCGGCCAGGCCGCCGGTCACGACGGCTCGTCGGCGCCGTCCTCGCGGCCGCCCTCGCCACGGGCGCGGGCACCGCCGTCGCCCTCAGCTCCCCCGCCACCGCGGCGACGCCCACCTACACGTGGGGCAACGTCGAGATCGTCGGCGGCGGCTTCGTCCCCGGCATCGTCTACAACCAGTCGGAGAAGGGGCTCGTCTACACCCGGACCGACATCGGCGGCGCCTACCGGCTCGACAAGGCCACCCAGCGCTGGGTGCCCCTGCTCGACCACATCGGCTGGGACGACTGGAGCCACACGGGCGTCCTGAGCCTCGCGACCGACGCTGTCAACCCGAACAAGGTGTACGCCGCCGTCGGCACGTACACCAACAGCTGGGACCCGCAGAACGGCGCGATCCTGCGCTCGAGCGACCGTGGCGAGACGTGGCAGAAGACCACGCTGCCCTTCAAGGTCGGTGGCAACATGCCCGGGCGCGGCATGGGCGAGCGCCTGCAGGTCGACCCCAACGACAACCGGGTCCTGTACTTCGGCACCGAGGGCGGCAACGGCCTGTGGCGCAGCACCGACTCGGGCGTCACCTGGGCGAAGGTCAGCGCCTTCCCGAACCCCGGCAACTACGTGCAGGACCCCGACGACACCAACGGGTACCTCACGTCCAACCAGGGCGTCGTCTGGGTGACCTTCGACCCCACGAGCGGCACCAAGGGCTCCCCGACCAAGACGATCTACGTCGGCGTCGCCGACAAGGAGAACACCGTCTACCGGTCGACCGACGCGGGGGTCACGTGGTCGCGCGTCGCGGGGCAGCCGACCGGGTTCATCGCGCACAAGGGCGTCTACGACGCCGCGGGAAAGCAGCTCTACATCGCGACGAGCGACACGGGCGGCCCGTACGACGGCGGTCACGGCGACGTGTGGCGCCTCGACACCGCGACCGGGACCTGGACGAACATCTCCCCCGTGCCGTCGTCGAGCACCGACAACTACTTCGGCTACTCCGGCCTGACGATCGACCGGCAGGACCCCGACACGATCATGGCCGTCACGCAGATCTCCTGGTGGCCGGACATCATCGTGTTCCGCTCGACCGACCGCGGCGCCACGTGGAGCCGGATCTGGGACTGGGCCGGGTACCCGAGCCGCACCCTCAAGTACAAGCTCGACATCTCCGGGGCGCCGTGGCTCGACTTCGGCAAGCAGGGCGTCGACCCCGAGCCCAGCCCCAAGCTCGGGTGGATGACCGAGTCGTTCGAGATCGACCCGTTCGACTCGAACAGCTTCCTCTACGGCACGGGCGCCACGATCTACGGCGGCAGCAACCTCACCGCGTGGGACACCGGCGGCACCGTGAACATCGGCGTCAAGGCCCAGGGCATCGAGGAGACGGCCGTCCAGGACCTCGCCGCTCCCCCGGGCACGACCGAGCTCATCTCCGGGATGTACGACATCGGCGGCTTCGTGCACAAGGACATCACCAAGGTGCCGTCGAAGTACGCGATGACCGCGCCCTACCACGGCGGCGTCGTGAGCCTCGACTTCGCCGAGAAGTCACCCTCGACCGTCGTGCGCGTCGGCAACGGTGACGCGGGCGTCGCGCACATCGGCGTCTCGACGTCGGGCGGCGACTCGTGGTGGGCCGGGCAGGACGTCGCCGGTGTGACGGGCGGCGGCACGGTCGCCGTGAGCGCCGACGGCGGGCGCATCGTGTGGAGCCCGGCGGGTGCCGGCGTGCACGTCTCGACGACGTACGGGTCGAGCTGGACGGCGTCGTCCGGCGTCCCGGCCGGTGCGCGCGTCGAGTCCGACCGCGTCAACGGGCAGCGGTTCTACGCGTACGGCGGGGGGAAGTTCCACTACTCCACCGACGGCGGCGCGACGTTCACCGCGTCGTCCGCGACGGGCCTGCCCACCGAGGGCAATGTCCGCTTCGGTGCGGTGCCCGGGCGTGAGGGCGACGTGTGGCTCGCGGGCGGCGCGACGACGTCGGCCTACGGCCTGTGGCACTCGACGGACGGCGGCAAGACGTTCACGAAGCTCTCGAACGTCGAGCAGGGCGACGCGGTCGGGTTCGGCAAGGCCGCCCCCGGGGCGACCTATCCCGCGATCTACCTGTCGGCCAAGGTCGGCGGCGTGCGCGGGCTGTTCCGCTCGGTCGACGCCGGTGCGTCGTGGGTGCGGATCAACGACGACGAGCACCAGTTCGGCTGGACGGGCTCGGTCGTCACGGGCGACCCGGACGTGTTCGGCCGGGTCTACGTCGGGACGAACGGGCGCGGCATCGTGGTGGGGCACTCGTCGGGCACGGAGCCGACGGTCACGCCGACGGTCACGCCGACGGTGACCCCCACGGTGACCCCCACGGTCACGCCGACGCCGACCGTCACCCCGACGCCGACGGTGACCCCCACGGTCACCCCGACGCCGACCGTCACCCCGACCGTGCAGCCCACCGGGTGCACGGTGCGCTACACGACGAGCGACTGGAACACGGGCTTCACGGCGTCGGTCAAGATCACGAACAACGGCTCGACGGCGATGAACGCCTGGAAGCTGGCGTTCACGTTCCCCTCGTCGCAGCAGGTGACCAACGGCTGGTCGGGCGTCTTCAGCCAGACCGGGGCGTCGGTGACGGTGTCGAACGCGCCGTGGAACGGCACGATCGCCGCGGGCGGCAGCGTCGAGGTCGGCTTCAACGGGTCGCACCCCGGCAGCAACCCGAAGCCGACGGTGTTCACGCTCAACGGGACGGCCTGCACGACGGCCTGAGGTCCTGACCTGGGCCGGGACTCCCCGGCCGCACCACGAGGGGTGGTGGACCGCCGCGGGGCGGGACCACCACCCCTCGTGCGTCTGCGGGACTAGCACGTGAAGTCATGGGACGAACGAGACGAAGGTCACACCTTCCTCGTCGTGGAGATTCTCGACGTCAACATACGATCGAGATCGTGGCGCAGCGCGAAGAGTCAGTGGACGTCGTCCTCGTCGGTGGCGGGATCATGAGCGCGACCCTGGCCGCCCTCATCACGACCCTCGAACCGTCGTGGACCGTCGAGATCCACGAGCGCCGGGGCGAGGTCGCCCAGGAGAGCTCGAACCCGTGGAACAACGCGGGCACCGGCCACGCGGCTCTCTGCGAGCTCAACTACACGCCGCAGCGCCCCGACGGCACGATCGACATCGCGAAGGCCGTCACCATCAACGAGCAGTTCGAGCTGTCGCGCGAGCTCTGGAACCACCTCGCGACGAACGGTCGCCTGCCGGGCGGCACGGGCTTCCTGTCGACGACCCCGCACATGACGTTCGTGCGCGGCGAGGCCAACGTCGACTACCTGCGCCGCCGGTGGGAGACGCTGCGGACGCACCCCTTGTTCTCCGACCTCGAGTTCTCGGCAGACCCCGCGCAGGTCGCCGCCTGGGCGCCGCTGCTCATGGACGACCGCGACCCGGCCGAGCCCGTCGCCGCGACGCGCGCCGCGTCCGGCACCGACGTCGACTTCGGCGCCCTGACCCGGTCGATGATCGAGGACGCCGAGCACCGCGGCGCCCGTCTGCACGTCGAGAGCGAGGTCACGCGCCTGCGGCAGGCCCGCGACGGCTCGTGGACGCTGCGCATCAAGGACCGCCGCTGGAACGGCCGCCGCAAGGCCCGCGCCGTCCGCGCCCGGTTCGTGTTCATCGGCGCCGGTGGTGGCGCCCTGCACCTGCTGCAGCGCTCCGGCATCCCCGAGGCGAAGGGCTTCGGCGGGTTCCCGATCAGCGGGCAGTTCCTCAAGACCACCAACCCGGAGATCGTCGCGCAGCACCAGGCGAAGGTCTACGGCAAGGCCGACATCGGCGCCCCGCCCATGTCCGTCCCCCACCTCGACACGCGCGTCGTCGACGGCGGCACCGCGCTGCTCTTCGGCCCCTACGCCGGCTGGAGCATGAAGTTCCTCAAGCACGGCTCGTGGCTCGACCTGATCCGCTCGATCCGACCCGGCAACGTCGTGCCGATGCTCGCGGTCGGCGTGCGCAACCTCGACCTGCTGAAGTACCTCATCTCCGAGGTCACCGCGACGGATCTCGACCGGCTCCGCACGCTGCGCGCCTTCATGCCGACGGCCCACCCCCGCGACTGGGAGCTCGTCACCGCGGGCCAGCGCGTCCAGGTCATCAAGAAGGACCGGAAGAAGGGCGGCGTCCTCGAGTTCGGCACCGAGCTCGTGACGTCCGCCGACGGCTCGATCGCCGGCCTGCTGGGTGCCTCGCCCGGCGCGTCGACGGCCGTCGCGACGATGCTCGACCTGCTCGAGCGCTGCTTCCCGGAGCGTGTCGAGGGCTGGCGTCCGCAGCTGCGTGCGATGATGCCGAGCCTGGGTGGCGCGCAGTGGGACGAGTCGTTCGAGCTCGACCAGCTCGTCGACGAGCGCGTCGCCACCGACCGCTGAGGACCGCACCGCTGGGGAACACCATGACCGTCGACGACCCGGCACCGCCGGTCGTGCCGGTGAGCGCCGAGATGCGCTACGCCAAGGTGCGTGCCGCGACCGACCACACCACCGTCGGCGTCGTCTGCGAGACCCCCGACGGCCGCGTGACCATCGCGTGCGCGTGCGGCATGGAGCTCACCAACGGCCCGACGTGGACGCTCGACGAGCACATCCGTCTGCACCGTGCCGAGGCGCGCTACCTCGCGCTGTCGGCCGTGGCGCCCCCGGGCATCCCGCGCCTCGTGCCGCTCGCCCCCACGACGGCGTCCCCCGCGACGGCATCCCGCGCGACGACCGACTGACACCACCCGCGCGGACGCGTCAGTGCGCCACCGCGTGCACGCCGTCGACGAGGTCGTCGTCCTCGTGCGTGTGGGGCAGCCCGAGCTCGTGCGCCCGCTCGTGCTCCTCCCGCGCCGCCATGCGGGCGGCGATGGCGGCCTGCACCTCCGGGCGGCGCAGCGGCGGGACCGTCGTGGGCGGCTGACGCCGCGCCGGCAGGTCCTCCAGCAGGCGGGCGGTGATCGCGGCGATCTCCGCGACGGCCGCCTCGAACGGGTCGCGCGTCGCGTCGCTCAGCTGCTGCACGCCCGTCACCTTGCGCACGTACTGGCGCGCGGCGGCCTCGATCTCCGCGGAGGTCGCGGGCGGCTCGAGCCCCCGCAGCGTCGTGATGTTCCGGCACATGCGCTCGACGTTACGCCGCCGCACCGACGCCCGTCTCGAGGGCCAGCAGCGCGAGCTTCGCGTCGTCGCCGCCCGCGTACCGTCCCGGGCTGCCGTCGGACCGCACCACACGGTGGCACGGCACGACCAGCGGCACCGGGTTGAGCGCGCACGCCGTCCCCACCGCCCGCACCGCGCGCGGGCTGCCCGCCAGCGCCGCGACCTGCGCGTAGCTCGCCGTCCGCCCGTACGCCACGTCGACCAGGTGCTCGACGACGGCCCGGCGGAAGCCGCTGGTCAGCCGCAGGTCGACCGGCACGTCGAACGTCCGCCGCGTCCCCGCGAAGTACTCGTCGAGCTCGCGCGCCACGTCGTCGAGCGCCCTGGGTGCCTCCAGCACGCGCGGGCTGACCCGGTCGGCCAGGTCCTGCAGCACCGCGTCGTGGTCCTGCACCGCGAACGCGACCCGGACCACCCCCGCCGGGGTGCGGGCGAGCAGCAGCCGGCCGACCGGGCTGTCGACCGTCCGGTAGGCCACGTCGAGCAGCGCGTCATCCGCTGCCCGGGCGACCAGGCGGGCGTGCAGGCGCGCCACCTCGTCCGCCGTGACGGCCGCGCCGTCGAGCAGCGCCTCGTCGAGCGCCGCCTCGTCGGGGGCGGCGCCGTCGAGCACCGCGTCGTCGGGAATCGTGCGGTCGGGAATCGTGCCGTCGCGCATCGTCGTCTCCCTCGTCCCGGCGCCCATCACGCCCTCCCCTCGTCCGCGAACCGCGGGTACGTGCGGCGCAGCGCCGCGACACCGTCGGCCGACGCCCGGCGGGCGGCCGCGGCCGTGCCGCCGAGCAGCGCGGCGACCTCCTCGTACGGCAGCCCGCCCAGGTGGTGGTAGGCCACCGAGCGCCGCTGCTTGTCCGGCAGAGCCGCGAGGGCCGCCCACAGGTCCAGGTCGCGCGACACCCCCACGACCGCGCGGTCCGGCAGGTCCGCGACGGGGACGGCGTGCCGGGCGGCCCGTCGCACGACGTCCACGGACTTGCGGTGCGCGATCGTCACGAGCCACGCCTCGACGTTCGCGTCCGCGGGAAGGTCCGGGTACGCGCGCAGCGCCGCGAGGAACGTCTCCGACCACGCGTCGTCGGCGTCGACCGGTCCGAGCACGGCCCGGCACACGCGCAGGACCGTCGCCCCGTGGTCGGTGACGACGCGCTCGAAGGGGTGCTTCACGTCCACAGTGTGCAGACGCGCGGGGCCCGACGGGTGTGAGGTCCGTCCGCGAGGTCACCGTCGGCGTGTCCGGGGACGGCGTGTCCGGGAACGCCGTGTCCCGGCTCGGCGAGGACGCGGCGCCGGAGGCTGCCGTCGGGCACAGTGGGGCCATGACGAACCTCGACGTCCGACCGGAGCCCGAGGTGTGCGCCCTGGCCCCCGCGCACGGTCCCGTGGCGGTGCTGCACCCGGCCCGCGAGGTCCCGCTCGGCGGCGTGCGGGGGATGCAGGTCCGCCGGACGCTGCCGCAGCGCGAGCTGCCGTTCGTCGGTGCGTGGTGCTTCCTCGACGAGATGGGCCCGCAGGACGTCGACATGCGTGTCCTGCCGCACCCGCACACCGCGCTGCAGACGGTCACGTGGCCGCTCGTCGGCGACATCCTGCACCGCGACTCGGTGGGCTCGGAGGTCGTCGTCCGGCCGGGGCAGCTCAACCTCATGACGGCCGGGCACGGGGTGTCGCACTCGGAGTTCACGCTCGGTGACGCCGCTCCCCTGCACGGCGTGCAGCTGTGGGTCGCCCTGCCCGACGCGGTGGCCGACGCCGCGCCGTCGTTCGAGCAGGTCGCGGCCCCGCCGGTCTGGGAGGCCCCGGGGGTCCGCGCGACGGTGTTCGTGGGTGCCCTCGACGGTGCCCACTCCCCTGCGCGTGTCCACTCGCCCCTGCTCGGCGCCGACCTCGTGGTCGACGCCGGACGTGACGTCGTCGTCCCCCTGCAGCGGGGCTTCGAGCACGCCGTGCTGGTGCTCGACGGGGCGGCCCACGTCGCCGGGGTGCCGGTCGAGCCCGGTCCGCTGCTGTTCCTCGGCGACGGGCGCGACGAGGTGCACGTCCGCGCCTCGACCCCCACGCGGCTCCTGCTGCTCGGCGGTGCCCCGTTCGAGCACGACCTCGTCATGTGGTGGAACTTCGTCGGCCGCACCCACGCCGACATCGCCGCCGCACGTGACGCGTGGGAGTCGCCCGACGCCGCCGAGCGCTTCGGGGTGGTCGCCGGGCACGGATCCGACCGCATCCCCGCCCCCGCCCTGCCCAACGTGCGGCTGCAGCCGCGCCGCCGCCGACCCCGATCGGAGACCGCATGACCGACGCGCCCCTGCCCCCGTCCGCCCGCCGCGTCGCGGACGCCCTGCACGCCGCCGGGGTCACCGGCCAGGTCGTCGTGCTGCCCGACTCGGCGCGCACCGCCGCGGAGGCCGCCGCCGCGCTCGGCTGCGAGGTCGGCGCCATCGCGAACAGCCTCGTGTTCCTCGCCGACGGTGCGCCGCTGCTGGTCCTGACCAGTGGCCGGCACCGCGTCGACACCACCGGCCTGGCGCAGCGGCTCGGACGTGACCGGGTGAGCCGCGCGAGCGCCGAGCAGGTGCGCGCGGCGACCGGTCAGGCGATCGGCGGCGTCGCCCCGCTCGGCCACCCGGCGCCGCTCGAGACCGTGGTCGACGTCGCGCTCGCCGAGCACGCGCAGGTCTGGGCGGCGGCGGGCACCCCGCACAGCGTCTTCCCGACGACGTTCGACGAGCTCGTCCGGGTCACGGGCGGCACGCCGCACGTCGTCGCCGACGACGAGGTGCCCGCGGGCTGACCCGCCCGCCAGGTGGGCCGCGAGGGCGTCCTCAGGCGGGTCAGACCATCGCGGCCGCGAGGGCGTCGCGCGCGCCCTGCACCCGGATCTCCACCCGGGCGATGTCCGCGGCCGGGACGCTCGACGACGCCCCGAGCCCACGTGCGTGCCCCGTGGTCGCCGACCACGTCGCCACGACCGTCGCCGTCCCGTCGTCCTCGACGAGGACGAGCTCGTACACCGGGCTCGGCCCGTAGACGGTCCCCTCAGGCGCCGCACCCTCCGGGTAGGTGCACGACCAGTCCAGCCGCGTGCCCCAGCCCTTCTCCTGCAGCGTCAGGTCGGCCGTCACCGCGATCTCGCCGGTGGGCCGCAGCTCGAGCCGGGCCGCCTCCGCGACGACCGGCGCCGGTGCGACGGTCCGCGCCGCCCAGGCACCCCCGAACGCCGCGCCGACCACGAGGACCGCGGCCGCGCCGGCCAGCACCAGACGGCGCCGCAGCCGGGCCGATCGGGTCGAGCGGGCCACCGTCGCGAGGTCGACCACGTCGGCACCCTCCACGTCGACCCGCGGCGTGCCGTCGACCAGCGCCGTCCCCTCCTGCGCCGTGAGCGCCCGCAGCACCCCCGGCATCCCCGCGAGCTCCGTCACCCGCTCGCGGCACGCCGCGCACGAGGCCAGGTGCTCCTCGAACAGCCGCCGGTCCGACGGGCTCAGCGCACCGAGCACGTAGGCGGCGTCCCACTCACGGAAGACGTCCTCACCGGGCGTCCCGGGACGGTCGGGGTCGTGGACGGTCACGAGGTCACTCCCCTCTCCTGCAGCGCGAGGCGCAGCGCCCGCAGACCGTAGTGCATGCGCGACTTCACCGTGCCCTCCGGGATCTGCTGCTCGCGCGCGAGCTCGGCGACCGACCGGCCGCCGTAGTAGGCGCCGACGACGACCGCCCGGTGCTCGGCGGTCAGCTGCGCCAGGGCGTCGGACACGAGCCATGCGTCGAGCACCGCCTGCGTGCCGTCCGGGCCCGCCCGCTCCGGGGTGCGGTCCGTGACGCGCTCGCGGGCGTGCCGCGCGCTGCGCCGGTCGTCGATCACGAGGTTGCGCGCCACCGTGTACAGCCAGGCACGGGTCGCGTCGTCGTCGCGAGCGAGGACCTCCGGGTGCCGCCACGCGCGGACCATCGCCTCCTGGACGACGTCCTGCGCGAGCTCGTGGTCACCGGTCAGACGCACCACGAAGTGGTGCAGAGGGCGCGCGTAGGACGCGTGCAGGGCGCGCAGCAGCGCGTCGGCATCCTCGTCCACGCCGTCCCCACCTCCCGTCTCGTCACCCACCCAACGGTGCAGGGGGCCGTGAGGTTCACGGTGAACCCGGACGGCCCCTGCCCCGTGGTCCCGGATGGAGGCGGTGACGACGCACCACCGGTGCGGGCCCGCTCCCCCGTCGGAAGGTGACCACCGTGCGACGCTCCATCCTGCTCACGACGCTCGGCCTCGTCACGGCCGCCACGCTGGTCGGCTGCTCCGGCTCGGGCGACGACGACACCGCCGGGTCGGACACCACCGAGTCGACGGCCGAGGAGTCCGAGTCCGCCGAGGCGCCCGCCGGGGACGCCGACCTCATGACCGCCGAGACGTCGCTCGGCACGGTCGTCGTCGACGGCCAGGGCATGACGGCCTACTACTTCCTCAAGGACACGCCCGGCTCGGGCACGAGCGCGTGCACCGGCGACTGCCTCACCGCGTGGCCGCCGATCATGGCAGCGACGGAGGAGCCCGTCGTCGAGGGCGTCACGGGCGACGTCGGCACGATCGAGAACGCCGACGGCGAGTACCAGGTGACGATCGACGGCCGGCCGCTGTACCTGTTCGCGCAGGACATGGCCCCGGGCGACGTCAACGGGCAGGGCGTCAACGAGGTCTGGTACGCGGTCGCGCCCGACGGCGCGCAGGTCGGTCCGTGACGGTCAGGCCTGGGTGCCCGTCTCGACATTGAGGACGTTGCCGTCCGGGTCGCTGAACCACGCGGCCTTCATGTCGCCCTGGACGAGCACGCCGTCCTGCCACGTGCCCTCCGGGGCGTCGAACGTCTGCAGCTCGACGCCCCGGTCGCGCAGGTCCGCGACCTCCGCGTCGAAGCGGTCGCCCGAGAGCTGGAACGACACGGCCGTCGCCTGGTTCGTGCCCGCGTACCCCGACGGGTACACGAGGAACTGCCCGGACCCCGCGCGGTACATGACACCCTCCGCGGCCTCGCCGGCGCTCGTGAACCCGAGCGTTCCCTCGTAGTAGGCGCGCGCCCGCTCGAGGTCCGTGACCGCGAGGACGGGGATGGCGACGAAGTCGGAGAGCATGGTGGCCTCCTGGGCGGGCCAGACGACCCTCGGCTGGCCGGCGGCTCGACGCTAGGACCGCCCCGTGACAGGGTCAATCACGCTGCACGGACGTGCAGGCACGCCCCTTCGCACGGAACCGCGCGCGCGAGTTGTCGATCCACGGCGACCTCGCGCGTCATGGCCCCGACGACCGGGAACCACCCGGCCCGGACCCACGGAGACCACCCATGCGCTACCTGATGCTCGTCTGCACCGACCCGACCGGCGACACCGACACCGTCGAGGGCGACGGCGACATCGTCACGTGGCTCGACGAGACCGGCACCGCCCGGCTGCACGGCGACCGCCTGCGCCCCGCCGAGGAGGCCCGCACCGTCCGCGTCCGCGGTGACCGGACCCTCGTGACCGACGGCCCGTTCGCCGAGACGCAGGAGCAGATCGCCGGCTACGACGTGCTCGAGTGCGACTCCCTGGAGCACGCCGTCGCGATCGCGGCGAAGCACCCCATGGCGCGGTTCGGCCGCATCGAGGTGCGTGAGTTCTGGCCCATCCCCGACTGACGCGGATCCCGGGCAGCGCGCTGCACGAGCACCCCGGTCAGGTGAGGTAGAGTTTCCGAGGCCCCTGCGGGGGCCATCGGGCTGTGGCGCAGCTTGGTAGCGCACTTGACTGGGGGTCAAGGGGTCGCAGGTTCAAATCCTGTCAGCCCGACGCATCAGGCCTGGTGAGACGACGTCTCACCAGGCCTGACGGGTTTCTGGACATGCTCGCGTCCCGCGTCCGTCCTGCGCTCTCGGACTGCAGGCACCGTCGCGGGAGTGGGGCGACACCGTCGGTGCTCTCGACGACTCCGCACCCGAGGTACTGATCGACGACGCCTCGCAGCCGTCCGGCGCTCGCACAGCGGCGAGACCCTGGGGCAGTCGTTCGACCTCCGCCTTCTGCTCCCACGTGGCCCCGTCGTCGTGGAACGCACCGGGCCGGGCTCGCCGGTGACCACGAGAGCCGCGCCACCGGGAGGGACGCTCTCTCTCGTGCGCTGGCTACATCGGGCTCAGCAGGTTCCTCATCTCCGTGATCTCCGTCGTCTGCGCGTCGATGATCGTGCGCGCGAGCGCGAGTGCGTCCGCGTTCTCGCCGTCCTCGAGCTGCTGCTCGGACATCTCGACGGCGCCCTCGTGGTGGTCGATCATGAGCTCGAGGAAGCGTCGGTCGAAGTCCGCCCCGGACAGCGCATCGAGGTCCGCCATCGCGCCTTCCTGGTCCATGCCGTCCATGTCCATCCCGCCGTGGTCCATGCCTCCGTGCCCCATCTCGCCCGGGCCGGGCTCGCCCCATTGCTCGAGCCACCCGGTCATCTGCGCGATCTCGGGGCCCTGGGCCGCGGCGATGCGCTCGCCGAGCGCGACCACCTCAGATTGCTCGCCGCGCTCGACGGCGACCTCCGCCATCTCGATCGCGCCCTCGTGGTGGACGATCATCATCTGCGCGAACTGGGCGTCGGCGTCGTTGTGAGCCTCGCCCTGGGAAGCCTCGGCGGTGGTCGACGACCGGTCAGTGCCGGTGCCCTCGGAGGCGTCGCCCCGCGAGCATGCGGCGAGCGTGAGGGCGAGGGCCGTCGCGGCCACCGCGGCGACCAGCCGTCGGCGTGCGGTCGTGGTCATGGGGATCTCCTGAAGGTCGGGACGGTGCGGTCGGTGCGGACCTTGGCGGGCAGGCGTCCGCGACCGGCATCAGCCCGGAGCGGGTTCGGACGAGCTGCCGCACCGCCGAGGCCCGTTGCTCGTGCTCGTCGGCTCGGTGATGTCGTCCTGCTGGCAGCAGGACATGCCTCGGCTCGTTCTGACCGGCACAGTCTCACCCCAGCGCCTCGAAGGGCGGCTCGCCGTTCGATCAAGGTTTCGTGAAGTCCCGGGGACACCGATCCGCGGTCCCGGAAGATGGAGCAATGACACCGACACCCGCCCCCGTCGCGGCGCGACGAGCCGTCGTCGTCGACGACGAGGTCGCCCTCGCAGCGCTCGTCGGCGGGTACCTCGAGCGCGAAGGATTCGCGGTGACGCTCTGCCACGAGGGCACGAGAGCCGTGGAGGCCGTCCGAGAGGTGGACCCCGACGTCGTGGTCCTCGACCTCGGGCTTCCGGGCGTCGACGGTGTCGAGGTGTGCCGGAGGCTGCGGACCTTCACCGACTGCTACGTCGTCATGCTCACCGCGCGCGCCGAGGAGGTGGACACGCTGATCGGGCTCTCCGTCGGTGCCGACGACTACGTGACGAAGCCGTTCAGCCCGCGTGAGCTCATGGCACGCGTCAACGTGCTGCTGCGGCGTCCCCGGCAGTCCAGCGCGACTCCGGCGCCCGCGTCGCCCGCGCTGCACGTCGGCCCTCTCCGGGTCGACGTCGACGCCCGCGAGACCGACCTCGGCGGACGCCGGATCGACCTGACGCGGACCGAGTTCGACATCCTGACCGCACTCGCGTCGCGGCCCGGGCTCGTCCTGTCGCGTCGCGCGCTGATCGACGAGGTGTGGGGTCCGGGGTGGGTCGGCGACGACCATCTCGTCGACGTGCACGTCCTCCACGTGCGGCAGAAGCTCGGCGACACTGCGAAGGACCAGCGCTTCGTTCGCACGGTCCGCGGCGTCGGCTACCGGATCGGCACCGGCGAGTGACGAGCTCGCCGCGCCGGTTCGGCCTGGCGTCCCGGCTGCTGGTGGCGATCGGGATCGTGCTGGCAACGGCAGCCGCCACGGCGTGGGTCGTCGTCGCGGCTGTGGGCCCTGCGGTGTTCCACGAGCACCTGATGCGTGCGGGCATCTCCGACCACGCGATGGCGGACATGCACGTCGAGGAGGCGTTCACGTCGGCGACGACGGTGGCATCCGCGATCGCCCTGCTGGCCGCGGGCGCCGCCGCGACCGCGGTGAGCCTCGTGCTGACCAGGAGGATCGGAGGGTCCTTGTCGGCGGTGTCGACGGCCGCCGCCTCGCTGGGCGCCGGGCACTACGACGTGCGCGTGCCCTCGCCCGGCCTCGGAGCGGAGTTCGACGACCTCTCCGAGTCGTTCAACCGGCTGGCGGACCGGCTCGAAGAGGCGCAACGGCTCCGGGGCCGGTTGCTCGCCGACCTCGCGCACGAGGTTCGGACGCCGGTCGCCACGATCAAGGGCTACCTGGAGGCGGTCGAGGACGGCGTGCAACCGCTCGACGCCACCACGATCGCCGTCCTGCGCGAGCAGGCCGACCGGCTGACCCGGCTTGCCGCCGACCTCGCCGCCGTGACCCACGCGGAGGCGGGCGACGTCGTCCTCGACGCCGAGCCGACGCGACCACGGGATCTGGTCGACGCCGCCGTGAACGCCGCACAGGAACGGGCTGCGGCACGGGGCATCGCGCTCACCGGCACCGCGGCGCCCGGCCTCCCTGCTGTGCTCGCGGACCGTCACCGCTTGTCGCAGGTGATGGACAACATCGTCACGAACGCGCTGCGCCACACGCCGAGCGGCGGCGAGATCGTCGTCCGCGCCGAACGGGAGGGTGACGGCGTCCGCCTCGTCGTCACGGACACCGGTGAGGGCATCCCGCCGGAGCACCTCACGCACGTCTTCGATCGTTTCTACCGCGTCGGGACTGCGCGAGACCGTGCGAGCGGTGGCTCTGGCATCGGGCTGGCGATCAGCAGAGCACTCGTCGAGGCCCATGGCGGCTCGATCCGGGCGGCGAGCGCCGGACCCGGTCGCGGCGCGACGATCACGGTGAGCCTGCCGGCCGCCTGACAGCCGTCAGCGCCGGTGCCGCACGGGTCGACTCAGCGCGAGTAGACCCAGTGCCACGGCTCGCGGGGTGTGTCTTCGACGAAGCCGTACGCGCCGGCATGCGCGCGCAACCACCCCACGGCACGGTCGTCGGGTGCGAGGTCGACCGCCAGTCCCCAGCCGTGCGGGCTCGTCCCAGGCTCAGCGGCGAGGCCGCCCTGGGAGTACAGACCCTTGCGAGCGGCGACGTCGACCTGACCGTCGTAGGAGCGGTAGGAGTCGGTGATGTCGATCCGCACACCGTCACGGGCTGCCGCCGCGAGAAGTGTGTCGAAGGCCTGCGCGGCGGGTGCCCACAGGCGGTGCGACGTACCGCCGACGGTGGCGAGCGCGTCGGCGGGGATCCGGCCGTTGCCGTAGCGCGCCAGGTCGGCGGGGACTCCGTCGGCGTTGCGCGCGGTCGACGTGGCCGACGACGCCGTCACGGCTGACTCCAGCGCCGCCGCGAAGGCCGTCGCGCTGCTGGAGCCGTCCTGCGCCACGGGGCCCGCCACCGGGGTCGCCGGAGCGACGGCCTGCAGGCTGCTGCGGATCTCTGCCATGCGTTGGGCGATGCCCACGATCGCGTCCACGACGCACCTCCTCTCGCCAGGCCGATCGGCGGGGATGGGCGAGACCTGAGGAACGGCACGACAGGAGCGGACCGCGGCGTGCCGCCGCTCGCGGGCCCGGGCCGGTACAGCCGCTGTCGGCCTGATGAAGATTCGATTGAGGAAGGCGCCGCGGGACGACAAGTCCCATGTCGTGCCTGTCCCTCAGGACGAAGGTTCACCAGCAACCACCCGTCCCGAGGAGGACCGCGATGTCGCCCACCTTCGTCCGGCTCGGCGTCGCCCTCGCTGCCGCCGCGCCGTTGATCGCCGCCGGCCCGAGCGCCGCAGCTGCCGTGTCGGCGCCGCGCGCAGACGCCGGGGTCGTCCTCGCAGGGGCTGGCGTCTCCGCCGGCGAGGACCATCCTCCCCACCTGCACGGTGACCCGGTTCCGACGCCCTCGTACGCCCCGTCGACGCCTCCCGCCCCCGTGGCCACGGAGCACGACGCACACGCGGAGATGGCCGGGACGGACCACGGCGACGCCGACGGGACCGACGCGCACGATGACCACGGCGTGAGCGGCCCGGCTCCGGAACGCCCGCGCGCCCTCGTGCTGGGCGCCTTCGCCCTCGTCAACGGCGCCGTCCTGATCGTCGCCGCGGTCCTCCGCCGCCGAGGCAAGGCCCGCCCACGACACCGTCCGCACGCATCCGCCGCCCCGACGACCGCCTGACCGGAGACGACGATGGCCACCCCGACCCTCACTCCCCCGCCGCCGGCCGACCTGCCGGACCTCGACCCGGACGTCGACCCCGGACCGGACCTCACGCCGCCCCGTCCCGGTCGCAACCTCATGACGATCCCGTGGGTCGCCAGGACGCTGCGGAGCGGGTGGTACCCGAAGATCCTGCAGATCCCCGTGGCGGCCGTCTTCGGGCTCGTCGCCTACCAGCTGCTGGTCGGGCCCGACTCGGCTCACGACAACGCGGGCACCGCGCTCATGTGGGTGCTGTGGTGGCCGGTCATCCCGATCGTCTTCGTCCTGCTCGGCCGGTTCTGGTGCGCGGTCTGCCCGTTCGGCGCCCTCTCCGACGTCGTGCAGAGGTGGGTGGGCGTCAACCGTCCGGTCCCGAACTTCCTGAAGAACTACGGCATCTGGTTCATCGACGCCTCGTTCCTCGCGATCACCTGGGCGGACCACGTGTGGGGCGTCGTCGAGTCGCCGTGGGGTTCTGGCGTGCTCCTTCTGATCCTGACCACCGCGGTGATCGCGTCGGGTGCCCTGTTCCAGCGGCGGACGTTCTGCCGGTACCTGTGCTTCCTCGGCGGGTTGTCGGGCAACTACGCGCGCGTGGGGATGGTCGAGCTGCGCGCGGACACCGGGATCTGCAGGACCTGCACGGCCAGGGCCGTCTGCTACAACGGCAACGACAAGGTCGCCGGCTGCCCGCTGTTCACGTTCCCCCGCACCATGGAGGACTCGGCGAACTGCAACCTGTGCGCCAACTGCATCAAGGCGTGCCCGAACGACGCGATCCAGGTACGCCTGCGCAAGCCCACGAGCGAGCTGTGGTTCATCACCAAGCCGAAGGTCGAGCAGTCCTACCTGGCCATGGCGATCATGGGCATCGTCCTCATCCAGAACGTCACCATGCTCGAGGTCTGGAACGACTTCCTCGCGTGGATCGAGAGCACGACCGGCATCACCAGCTACGCCGTCATCTTCACCGCCGCGTTCGCGGTCGCGGTCACGGTGCCCGTGGCTCTCCTCGCGCTCGCCTCACGCGTCGCGGCCGGCGCGAACCTCGAGGACACGAAGATGAACTTCGCGCGGTTCGGCTACGCGCTCATCCCGCTGGACGTCGCCGGGCACCTCGCGCACAACCTGTTCCATCTGCTTGCCGAGGGGAAGTCCGTCTTCTCCACGGTGGCGGCGCTGTTCGGCCGGCAGAGCGCGGGAGCGGACGCCGCGCTCGTGAGCACCGGCACCATCCAGGTCCTGCAGTTCGTGCTCCTGGCGCTGGGCCTGGCCGGATCGATCTACACCGCGCGCCGGATCGCGCACCGCCGCTACCGGACGGTGGCGCGGAGACGCGCCACGCTCGCGCCGTACCTCGCGATCATCGTGCTGCTCGGCGCGATCAACGTCTGGATGTTCCTGCTGCCGATGGCGCACCGCATGTGACGTGACGTGATCCCTCGCCCTGCACGCCGGCACCCGACCAGATGAAGAAGCGATCACGACCCGCGCGGCGTCGTCCCGGACCGGTCGACACGACCTACCGTCGCCCGGTGCCCGTCCTTCCCCTGACCTCGTCGGCCCGTCGGCGAGGCGTGGCCGTCCTGATCGCGGCCACGCTGCTGGTCCCTGCGCATCCCTCGACGAGCGCTGCCGACGAGCTCGACGACAAGCGGCGCGCCGCGCAGGAACAGGCCGAGGGCGCACGCCAGCGCACGGACGACCTCCGCGCCTCCGTCGAGGGGCTGTCGGCGGAGCTCGCCGAGGCCGTCTCCGCGCTGGCCGACACGGAGGCGCAGCTCCCCGTCGCCCAGGAGCACCTGCGTGCGGCACAGGCGACGCTCGACGGCGCCGAGCGTCGTGCCACCCTCATCCAGACCCGGCTGGTCGACGCGACCGAGCAGCAGACGACGCTCCGCGACACCCTCGCCAGCACCCACGCTCGTGACGGCGAGGTCCGTGCGGCGATCGGCCAGCTCGCTCGTCAGGCGCAGCGTGGAGGTGCCGCCGCGTCGGGTCTGGCCGTGGTGCTCGACGCCGAGGACCTGGACGACTTCAACGAGCGGATGCAGGGCCTCGAGACGGCGCAGCGCAGCCAGGACCGGTTGCTCGAGGAGTTGACGTCGCTCGCGGCGGCGACTCGCAACCACGAGGCGCGTCTGGCAGCGGTGGCCGACCGGATCGGTGAACTGAAGGCCGAGGCCGACGCCGAGGTCGTGCGCGCTGACCAGGCGCGCGCGGAGGCCGCCGCCCGTGAGGTCGAGATCGAGCGCCTGCTCGCCGAGCAGCAGGTCACCCGCCAGCGCCTGGGCGACATGAAGGCGCAGGCCGAGGCGGAGGCGGCCGAGGCCGACCGCCAGCGCGCCGCCGTCGAGGCCGAGCTGGCGGGGATCATCGCCGAGCAGCAGCGCGTCGCGGCGGAGCAGGAGCGTGTCCGCGCGGAGCAGGAGCGCATCCGTGCGGAGCAGCAGCGCGCGCAGGAGGAGCGGGCCAAGGCCGACCAGCAGGCCCCGCCAGGGCCGCAGGCTCCCCCGGCACCCGCCCCGGCGCCGGGGCCGCCCGCGCCGCCTCCGCCCTCCACCGGGTCCGGCCCGGTCTTCTCCAACCCGACCTCGATCAACCCGATGTACGTGACGTCGAGCTACGGCATGCGGCTGCACCCCATCCTCGGCTACACGCGTCTGCACGCCGGCATCGACCTGCGGACGTACTGCAACACGCCGCTCTACGCGGCGCGTGATGCCGTCGTGCAGTGGGCGCAGTGGCGCAACGGCTTCGGCAACCAGGTCATGCTCGACCACGGCGTCGTCAACGGGCAGTCGCTCATGAGCAGCTCCAACCACCTGACGCGGTTCACCGTCTCGGCCGGACAGCGGGTCAGCCGAGGCGACCTGATCGGCTACGCGGGCAACACCGGGCTGTCGGGTGCGTGCCACCTGCACTTCGAGGTGTACCGCAACGGGTCGACCGTCGACCCCGCACCACTCCTGGGACGCTGAGGAGCCCGCCCCTTCACCTCGACGACCGCCGGGGGTGCGAGAACGCTGGAACGAGGCCGAGGTCTCGACGACGCGATCCTCCGAGGTCACGGTGCAGCCCTCGACGCAGCACACGACCGGCGAGCTCTGCGACGTCGGGCAGCACGAGGACTGCGCCGGTTCAGCGGCGGGCCGCCGTGAGCCGGTAGAGCGCACGGTGCGGCAGGGCGCGGACGAGCGCGGCCGCCACGCGGGCGTCCCTCCCGACGACGCAGCGCGGCGCGGGGTCCCGGTCGAGCAGGGCGCGCACGACGACGGCCGCGACGCGCTCCGGCGGCGCCCCGTGGACCGCGCTGCGGCGCGCGTTGGCGACGGCGTCGTCGATCTGGCCCCGGTAGCGGGCGAGCGCCTCGGGTGGCATCCCGTCGGAGACGACCTGGCCGGCGGCCTCACCGCGGGACCAGATGGGCGTCGCGACCCGGCCCGGCTCGACGAGCACGACGCGGATGCCCGACGGGGCGAGCTCGGCTCGCAGCGAGCCGCAGAGGCCGACGAGGCCGAACTTCGCCGCGTTGTACGCGCCGAGCATCGGGCCCGCGATCCGTCCACCGATCGAGCCGATCATCACGATCCTCGCGTCCTGGCCGAGGTCCCGGCTCGCGCGCAGCGCGGGAAGCACGGCCTGCGTGACGGCGAGCTGGCCGACGAGGTTCACCTCGAGCTGGCGGCGGAAGACGTCGAGCGGCAGGTGCTCGAGAGGACCGGGCAGCGCGGCGCCCGCGTTGTTCACGAGCGCGAACAGCGGACCGGACGCGACGACCCGCTCCCCCGCGTCCCGCACGGCGGCCTCGTCGGTGACGTCCATGACGAGGGTCGTCACGGCGTCGCCGTGCTCGGCGCGCAGGCTCTCGGCGTCCACCGGCCGGCGCACCGTCGCCCAGACGTGGAAGCGGGCCGCGACGAGCGCGGCGGTGGTGGCGCGGCCGATGCCGGTCGACGCGCCCGTGACGAGCACGGACCTCATGGTGAGCCCTCCCGGTCGGCGTGGAACCCGGTGGTCGTCACGCTAGCGGCGCGCGACCGGACGGGCGCCCCCGGGCCCGCTGCGCCGGCCGTCTTCAGCCTTGCAAGGGGCGACCGCCCGGAGGATCGTCGGTCCCAGGGCTCGCCGAGGAGGCATGCCGATGGACGTCCAGGTGAGGGTCGCCGTCGCCGAGGCGGGTGCGGACGCGGAACGCCTCGACACCGTCACGCGGTACCTGCGCGAGGAGCTGGTCCAGCTCGACGTCGAGGCCGTCACCCCGGCGCCCGGCACGGCGGCACCCGACGGCACGCGCGGGCTCGACGCGATCGCCCTGGGCGGGCTGCTCGTCAGCATCGGCAACTCGCAGGCGCTGCGGTCCGTGGTGACGACGGTCCGCGGCTGGCTGCGGCGCGGCGAGGAGCCCGGCCGGACCGTCCGGCTCGAGATCGACGGCGACGTCCTCGAGCTCTCGAACGCCACCAGGTCGGACCAGGAGCACCTGGTCGAGCTCTTCCTCACGCGCCACGCGGCGCCGCCGGGGGTGCCCTCCCCGTGACCGGGGCCCGCAAGGCGCTGATCGTCGCCTGCGACACCTACGACCAGGAGGGTCTGCGGCGGCTCCGCTCCCCGCGGGCGGACGCGGCCGCGCTCGCCGCGGTGCTCGGCGACCCGCAGATCGGCGGGTTCGACGTCGACGTCGTCCACAACGAGCCCGCGCACGAGGTGCAGGGACGGGTCGAGGAGCTGTTCGCGGAGTGCCGGCCGGACGACCTGCTGCTCCTGCACCTCGCGTGCCACGGCCTCAAGAGCGAGTCGGGCGAGCTGTTCTTCGCGGCGCGCAACACGCGGCTCAGCCGGCTCGCGTCGACCGCGGTGTCCGCGGACTTCGTGCAGCGCTGCATGCGGGCGAGCCGCTCGCGCAGCATCGTCCTGCTGCTCGACTGCTGCTACGGCGGCGCGTTCGGGGCCGGCGTCTCCGTCCGTGCGGCCGGACCCGTCGACGTCGTCGGCAGCTTCCCGGCGGGGCTGGAGGGCGGGCGCGGGCGTGCGGTCATCACCGCGTCGAGCGCCATGGAGTACGCGTTCGAGGGAGAGACGCTCGCCGACGACCGCAGCGCACCGTCGGTCTTCACCGAGGCGCTGGTCCGGGGGCTGTCCACCGGCGAGGCCGACCGCGACGAGGACGGCTGGGTCTCGCTCAACGAGCTCTACGACTACGTGTTCGACCAGGTCCGGACGACCACCCCCAGCCAGACGCCGACCCGCGACGTCGAGATGCAGGGCGAGCTGTACCTGGCGCGCAGCCGCCGCCGGCGCATCCAGCCCGCCCCGGTCCCGCCCGACCTGCTGGCCGCGAGCCACGACGCCAACGTGTTCACCCGCCTCGGCGCCGTCAGCGAGCTGCGCACCCGGCTCCTCGGCGCGAACCTGCCCGCGGCCGCGGGGGCGCACGAGCGGCTGGTCGAGATGGCCGAGCTGGACATCCGGTACGTCGCCGACGCCGCCACGGCCGCCGTCGCCGACGCGCACCTCACCGTGCACCCGCTCGCGCTCGACCTCGGCGAGGTGGTCGAGGGGGCGTCGTCGCCGCGAGGGCACGTGACCGTCACCGGGCCGCCGCTGGCACGCACGTGCACGTTCGAGCCGTCCGACCCGCGGATCCGCGTCGAGGAGGGCGGCGACGGGTTCGCGGTCCTCGTCGACGCGTCGGTCGTCGGACGGCTCGACGGCTCGGTGACGATGCGGGGTCCGCTCGGCGGGGCGGTCGTCGAGGTGCACGTCGACGTCACGCAGCCCGTGGTGGCGCCAGGGCCCGTCACCCCGGACGTCGCGGCCCCTCCGGACGCTGCCCCGCAGACTGCTGCCGCGCCCGACGTCGCCCCGGACGTCGTCGCACCGCACGTCGTCACCCCGGACGGCGTCGCGACGGCGGTCACCGCGCCCACGACCGCTCCAGGACCGGCCGCGTCCGTACCACCGGCCCGCGCCAGCTCCACGACCGTCCCCGCGTCGCCGTCGGCGTCCGTCCGGCCCGCCGACGCCCCCCGCACCGTCGCACGCGCCGACGTCCTGCGCGGACGGGTCGGGGCGGTGCTCACGCTCGCCGGGAGCGGGGTCCTCGTGTGGGGCGCGGTCTCGCGCTTCCGCTCGCAGACCCCGATGCAGGACTACGACCCGTGGTGGTTCCGCCACGCGGTGGTCGTCGCGGCCACGGTCGCCGTCGCGGCGGTCGTCGTCCTCGTGCCGCGGACCCGGTGGCCCGCGGGGGTCGGCCTCCTGCTCGGTGTGCTCGTCGCGTCCACCTGGGACCTCGTCACGCTCCTGACGGCCTGGGTCGTGTACGCGCAGGACGCCGGCGACACCAACCCCGGCTTCTGGCTGCTCGTCGTGGGCCACGGCGTCACGCTGGTGGGCGGTGCCGTCGTCGCGCGGGAGGTGGCGGGCCCGGCCGGTGGACGCGTCGGTGTCCCGGTCCTCCCCCGGCCGGTCGTGTGGTCCCTCGTGGGCGCGGGCGTCGCCGGTGCCGTCGCGGTGGTCGTGAGTGCGACGCGCCCCGACGACGACCCGCTGCCCTGGTACATGACCGCGTGGACCGTGCTGACGGTCACGGCCGTCCCGCTCGTCGTGGCGTTCCTGCGTCCGGCCCGGTTCGGCGCATGGGTCCTCGTGGGGTGGGTCGCCGGGGCGGCCGTCGCGGTCCCGCGGTACGGCGAGATCCTCGCCTTCGAGGGTGGGACGCAGGACGGCGACGCGACCGTCTGGATCGGCGTCGCGGTGCTGCTCCTCGTCCCGCTCGCGGTCGTGCTGTGGCGGGTCGGCGGACCGACCGGCCCGCCGGGAGACCGGCAGGCCGACACGACGGACGACGCCGGGCCCGTGACCGACCACGTGCGCTGAGCGCCGCGACCGACCACGTGCCCTGAGCGCCGCGGACGTGGCACGTGCCGGCGCTCGGCCGGGTCTCGGGCGTCGGTCAGAGCACGCCGAGCTCGCGCTCCAGGTCGTCCAGCCCGAGCGACCCGAGACCGAGGGCAGCCGTGTGCCACGCCCGCAGGTCGAACGCCTCCCCGGCGGCCTCGCGGCGCGAGCGCGCGGCCTGACGCCCGGACAGCCACGCCCGCTCGCCGAGCTTGTAGCTGATCGCCTGCCCGGGCCAGCCGAGGTAGCGCTCGATCTCGGAGTGCACGAACGCCGCGGGCGAGCCGCTGCGCTGGGCGAAGAACTCCTCCGCGAGGTCGGCGGTCCACCGCTCCCCCGGGTGGGACGCGTGCGCCGACGGGATCGTCAGCCCGAGGTGCATGCCGATGTCGACGACGACACGGACGGCACGCATCCGCTGCCCGTCGAGGTACCCGAGCCGCGCGCCGGGAGTGGTGAGGTAGCCGAGCTCGTCCATGAGCCGCTCGGCGTACAGCGCCCAGCCCTCGGTCGTCGCGGGGATCGAGCCGACGGACGTCTGGAACACCGACAGGTCGCCCGCCCGGTGCGCCCACTGCCCGAGCTGCAGGTGATGCCCCGGGACGCCCTCGTGGTACCAGGTGCTGATGAGGTCCCACGTCGGGAACCGGTCGCGGCCGAGGGTCGGCAGCCATGTGCGGCCCGGGCGGGAGAAGTCCAGCGACGGGCGCGTGTAGTAGGGGGCGGCCGCGGCACCGGGCGGCGCGATCATCGCCTCGACGCGCCGCACCGGGTCGGCGACGTCGACGACCGTCCCGTCGAGCTCGGCGATCGCGGTGTCCATCATGCGCTGCAGCCACACCCGGACCTCGTCAACGCCCTCGACGGCCTCGCCGTGCTCGTCGAGGTGCGCGAGCGCCTGCTGCGCGGTCGCGCCGGGCAGCACCCGCTCGGCCTCGGCCGCCATGTCCGACTCGATGCGCGCGAGCTCCTCCCACCCCCACGCGTACGCCTCGTCGGGGTCCAGGTCGGCCCCCGTGTGCAGACGTGCGGCGAGCAGGTAGCGCTCGCGGCCCACGGCGTCGGGCACGTCCTCGACCGCGGGCCGGTAGTGCTCGACGATCCAGGTCCGCAGGCGGTCGATGCCGGACGCCGCGTCCTGCGCCGACGCGTCGAGCCTCGCGCGCAGGGACTTGGGTACGCCGGCCGCCGCGGCGCCGGCGACGAAGCCCGCGTGCCAGCCGCGTCCGTCGTCCGCGGCGAGCCACTCGGCGAGCTGGCCGGCCACCGCGTCCGCCTGCCGCGGAGCGCTCCGCACGCCCCGGCGCAGGCCCTCCTCCAAGGACGCGCGGAAGCCGTCGGCAGCGGCGGGGACCTGCGCCATCCGGTCGGCGACGACGTCCCAGTCGTGCTCCGTTGCGGTCGGCATGAGCAGGAAGATCGACTGCAGCCCGTGGACGGGTGAGGCGAGCGGGCGCAGGGCCGCGAGGTGCTCGCCGGCGTCGTGGACCGCGAGCTGCGCGGTGAGCCGCTCACGGAGCAGGGTCGCGCAGCGCCGGTCGTCGTCGTCGAGCACGAGGGCCCCGTCGAGCGCGGTGAGCACCCGGCGCGACGCCTCGGCCTTCTCGTCCGCACCGGCGGGCGACAGGTCGGGCATGCGCCGGTCGTCCGGACGGGTGCCGAGCGCCGTGCCGACGGACGGGTCGAGGTCGGCGAGGGTGTCGACCCACCGGTCGGCGACCTGGCGGGCGGTGGGCGCGGACGAGGACGGCTGCTCGGGGACCATCCCCGCACGCTAGCCCGCCGTGGAGCAGGTCGCCGCAACCCGCGGCCGCCGCCGAACGCCCGGGTTGCCGCACCGCCCCGCACGCTCCACGATCAGATCGGTCGAGGTGAGGACATTCGCCGACGACGGCGAGAGGCCTCGGCGCGGGAGGTCCGCCATGCCGTCGCCCGTCGCCCTGCACGACTTCGACGCGGTCCTGTTCGACCTCGACGGCGTCCTCACCACGACCCGCACCGTCCACGCCGCCGCGTGGAAGCGCACGTTCGACGAGTACCTCGACGCCTGGGACGCCGCGCACGACACCCGCACCCCCCGGTTCGACGAGCGCACCGACTACGCCGCCCACGTCGACGGCAAGACCCGTGAGGAAGGCGTCCGCGACTTCCTCACGTCCCGCGGCATCACGATCCCGCCCGGCACGCCCGACTCACCGCCCGACGAGGAGTCGTGGGCCGGCCTCGGCCACCGCAAGCAGCTGCTCGTCGAGGACGAGCTGCGCCGCAACGGCGTCGAGGCGTTCCCCGGGTCCGTCGCCTGGGTCCGCGAGGTCCGCGAGGCGGGCAAGTCGACCGGGGTCGTCTCCAGCAGCCGCAACTGCGCCGCCGTCCTCGAGTACGCCGGCATCGCGAACCTGTTCGACGTCCGCGTCGACGGCGCGACCATCCTCGAGCTCGGCCTGCCCGGCAAGCCCGCCCCCGACGCGTTCCTTGAGGGCGCCCGCCGCCTCGGCGTCGACCCGCGCCGCACCGTGGTGGTCGAGGACGCGCTCGCGGGCGTCGCGGCCGGTCGGGCCGGCGGCTTCGGGCTGGTCGTCGGGGTCGACCGCGACGGGCACGCGGAGGCTCTCGCGGCGCACGGCGCGGACGTGGTCGTGGCCGACCTCGGCGAGCTGCTGGCCGACCCTGACGAGGACGTGCACCGCTCCGGGCCGCGCACGCACCGGCTGCGGGACGCGGCACGCCGCATCGTGGCGGCGTCGACGGGCACACCGCCGGACCCGTGGCGGCTCGTCGAGCACGAGTTCGGGCCCGACCACATCGAGCAGACGGAGACGTTGTTCGCGCTGTCCAACGGGTACCTAGGGATCCGCGGAGCCCTGGAGGAGGGTGCGCCCACCTACCGGCCGGCGACGCTGCTCAACGGTTTCCACGAGACGTGGCCGATCGTCTATCCCGAGGCGGCGCACGGGTTCGCGACGACCGGACAGACGATCGTGCCGGTCCCCGACGGCACCGCGGTCCGGCTGTTCGTCGACGAGGAGCCTGTGACCTGCGAGAACACTGACGTGCGCTCCTTCGAGCGGGCGCTCGACATGCGGCGGGGGGTGCTGGAGCGGACGGTCGTGTTCCAGCTCGCCGACGGCCGCCGGTTCCGGGTGCGCTCGGAGCGCTTCGTCTCGTTCGCGCAGCGCCACCTCGCGTGCCTGCGGTACGAGATCACGGCGCTCGACCGGCCGGGGCGTCTCGTCGTGTCCTCGGAGCTGCTCACCCCGGTCGACGCGGTCGGCGAGGACCTCACGCTCGACCCCCGGCAGACCCGGCGCCTCGCCGGGGCCCTGGTCCCGGGCCCGGAGCGCGCGGAGGGCCTGCGGGTGATCCGGACCTATCGCACGGCCGAGTCGGGGCTCACCGTGGCTGCCGGCATGGACCACGAGGTCGACGGCGGCGCCGTGCACGTCGGCACGCGCGTCGACGCCGAGCGGGCCCGCGTGGTGTTCGACGTCGACGCGCAGGTCGGCATCACCGTGGGTGTGACGAAGTGGCTCGCCTACCACTACGGCAAGGACTCGGCGCCCGACCTGGTGAACCGTGCGGGCATGACCATGCACCGGGCGCGGGCCGCGGGCCGGGCTGCGGCGCTCGAGGCGCACGAGCAGTGGGTCGCCGACTTCTGGGACCGCAGCGAGATCGTGTGGGACGGCGCGCGTGGCGCCCAGCAGGCGATCCACCTCAACCAGTTCACGCTGCTGCAGGCGTCGCTGCGCAGCGAGGGCCACGGCGTGCCGTCCAAGGGGCTCACGGGCACCGGGTACGAGGGGCACTACTTCTGGGACACCGAGGCGTACCTGCTCCCGTTCCTCACGCACACGTCGCCGCGGGTGGCCCGCAGCCTGCTCATGCACCGTGTGCGGATGCTGCCCGCCGCACGCGCGCGGGCGCGCGAGGTCGGGTGCGACGGTGCGTTGTTCCCGTGGCGCACCATCGACGGGCAGGAGGCGTCGGCGTACTACGCGGCCGGGACCGCGCAGTACCACATCGACGCAGACGTGGCCTACGCGCTGGCGCAGTACGTCGAGGTCACGGGCGACACGGACCTCATGGTGCGGCACGGTGTCGAGCTGCTCGTCGAGACCGCTCGGATGTGGGCGGGCCTCGGGTTCTTCTCCGAGCGGCGGGACGGGCGGTTCGTGCTGCTCAAGGTCACCGGGCCCGACGAGTACTCGACGGTGGTCGACAACAACCTCTACACGAACCTCATGGCGGCGGAGAACCTGCGGATGGCGGCCGACGCCGTGGCGTGGCTGCGGGCCGAGCACCCGCGCGACCTGCAGCGCCTCACCCAGCGCGTCGGGCTCCGCGACGACGAGGAGGCGACGTGGCGGCGGGCGGCGGAGCGCATGTACGTGCCGTTCGACCCGAAGGCGGGCGTGCACCTGCAGGACGACCGGTTCCTCGAGCAGCTCCCCTGGGACTTCGCCGGCACCCCCGCCGACCGCTACCCCCTGCTGCTGCACTTCCACCCGCTGGTCATCTACCGGCACCAGGTCATCAAGCAGGCCGACGTCGTCCTCGCGACCGTCCTGCTGCCGGAGCGCTTCAGCCGCGAGGAGCGGCGCCGCATCTTCGAGTACTACGACCCGCTGACCACCGGCGACTCCTCGCTCTCGGAGTGCATCCAGGCGATCGCCGCGGCCGACGTCGGCAAGTACCGGACGGCGGAGGAGTACCTGGTGGACGCCGCGGCTGTCGACATCGCGGACCGTGCGGGCAACCTGCGCGACGGCGTGCACGTCGCCTCCGCGGGCGGCGCGTGGATGGCGGTCGTCCAGGGCTTCGCGGGCTACCGGTGGCGTGGCACGCGCTTCGCGCCGATGCTGCCGACGCGCGCCCGGCGGCTCTGCTTCCCGCTGCAGGTCCGCGGCTCGGTGCTGGAGGTCGACATCCGGCCCGACGTCGTGACGTACGCGGTCCGGTCGGGTCCTCCGGTCACCGCGTGGCACCACGACGAGCAGTTCACCGTCACGGCCGGGGCGCCTGTGTCGTTCCCGGGCGAGTACCACACGCGGGACGCGGGCGACCTGCCGACCCCCGTCGCCTCCTGACGCGGGCGGTGGGTCGGCGATCCGGCCAGAAGGCCCGAGTCGTCAGCGTGCGGCCGCCTCGGCGACCGGCGGCGGCGACTTCAGGCTGAGCGTGAGGTGCCCACCGAGGTACCCGCCCGCGGAAAGGACCGCGCCTGCGACGAGGCTCGTCGCCACGCCGCGCGCCCGCGCGCCGCGGTGCCGCTGCTTCCACGACACCGCGTAGAGGCCGAGGGCCACCGTGTTGAGCAGGGCGTGCGCCGCGCCGACGCGCTGGACGCGCGTGCCACCCAGCGCCCAGTCCGCCAGCCCGGTGAGCGCGGTCGGGGCGGCGGCCAGCACGCCGAGGCCGAGGAGACGGTCCGCGGCGCCGGTCGAGCGCGGTCCGCCGACCAGGTCGAGCACGGTCGACGACGTCCACAGCCCCAGTGGCAGGTCCGTCATGAGCGGGTGCAGCGCGTGCCCCACCGGCACGCCGTGCAGCAGGCGTGCGCGTCCCTCGTCGTCCAGCAGACGGTCGGCCAGCGGCCGGAGGCGGGCGACCCACGGGTCGAGGCGCTCGCTCTTCTCGAGCCGCTCGGCCCAGCGCAACGGTGCAGGAGAGCTCTCGGAGGAGGACATCGGCGTTCCCTCGTCGCGACGACGGCGGATGCTGCACCGTCGTCCGAGCATCGCAGCGGCCGGGCCGCTCGGCGACTTGGGGCGCCGCCCCGCAGGACGGCGCCCGAGGGCCGGCGGGTCAGCGGCGGCGCTTCTCCCGGACACGCACCGAGATCGAGATCGGCGAGCCCTCGAACCCGAAGGTCTCGCGCAGGCGGCGCTCGATGTACCGGCGGTACCCCGGGTCGAGGAAGCCGGTGGTGAAGATGACGAACCGCGGCGGGCGCGTCGACGCCTGCGTCGCGAAGAGGATGCGCGGCTGCTTGCCCCCGCGCAGCGGGTGCGGGTGCGCCGCGACGAGCTCGCCGAGGAACGCATTGAGACGGCCGGTCGAGATGCGCGTGTCCCACGACTCGAGCGACCGCTCGAGCGCAGGGACCAGCCGGTCGGTGTGCCACCCGGTCCGCGCCGAGATGTTCACCCGCGGCGCCCACTGCACCTGGACGAGGTCCTTGTCGATCTCCCGCTCCAGGTAGGGGCGGCGGTCCTCGTCCATGAGGTCCCACTTGTTGTACGCGATGACCAGCGCCCGGCCCGCGTCGACGACCTGGGAGATCACCCGGGTGTCCTGCTCGGTGAGCGGCGCGGACGCGTCGACGAGGACGACGGCGACCTCGGCCTTCTCGATCGCGGCCTGCGTGCGCAGCGACGCGTAGAAGTCGGGGCCCGACGTCTGGTGCACGCGCCGCCGGATGCCGGCGGTGTCGACGAACACCCACGGGACGCCCTTGAGGAGCACGAGCTCGTCCACGGGGTCGCGCGTCGTGCCGGCCGTGGCGTCGACGACCACCCGCTCGGTGCCCAGCACCTTGTTGAGCAGCGACGACTTGCCGACGTTGGGCCGCCCGACGAGCGCGACGCGGCGCGGGCCGTCCGGGACGGGCTTCGCGTGCGCCGAGACCTCGGGCAGCGCGTCGACCGCGGCCTCCAGCAGGTCGCCCGTGCCGCGGCCGTGCAGCGCCGACACGGGGAACGGCTCACCGAGCCCGAGCGCCCACAGCGCGGCGGCGTCCGCCTCGCCCGCGGGACCGTCGACCTTGTTCGCGCACAGCACGACGGGCTTGCCCGCCCGCCGCAGCAGCCGCACGACCTGCTCGTCCGTGTCGGTCGCCCCGACCGTCGCGTCCACGACGAACAGCACGGCGTCGGCCAGCGCGATCGCGACCTCCGCCTGCTGCGCGACGCGCGCCTCGATGCCCGCGACGTCGACCTCCCAGCCACCGGTGTCGACGAGCGTGAACCGGCGGCCCGCCCACTCGGCCGGGTAGCTGACCCGGTCGCGCGTGACGCCGGGCATGTCCTCGACGACCGCCTCGCGGCGGCCGAGGATGCGGTTGACCAGCGTCGACTTGCCGACGTTGGGCCGCCCGACCACGGCGAGCACGGGCCACGCGGTCGCCTCGGGGCCGCCGAGCTCGTCCTCGTCAAGGCCGTCGATCAGCGCGAGGTCGTCGTCCTCCAGCGCGTACTCCGCGAGGCCGGCCCGCAGGGCGCGCTCCCGGTCGGCGTCACCGGACTCGTCGGGCAGCACGAGGGCGGGGTCGCCGGCGTCGTCGGGCAGCACGAAATCGGGGTCGGTCTCCGTCATGGCACCCATTGTCCCCTGTCGGACGGCCTGCCGTGACGTCAGGCGTGCTCGCGCTGCGGGTCGTCGGCCGGCAGGGCCAGGCCCGTGCGGGCGATCGCGCGTGCGACGAGGTCCGACAGGGCCACGCGCACGGCCTCGTTGGCGTCGACGAGCGCGGCGCGGCCGGACGTGCCGGGTGCGCGCTCGACGACCACCGGCTCCCCGAACTCGACGGCCAGCCGTCGCCGCAGCCCGGGCACGTGACTGGTGGGCTCGCCCGTCCGCCGCGTCCCGAGGATCGCGATCGGCACCACCGGTGCGTGCCCGTTGAGCGCGAGCCACGCGATGCCCGCGCGGGCGCTCGTCGCGTCGCCGCGCCCGCGGTTGCCCTCGGGGAACACCCCGACGACACCGCCCCGACGCAGCACCCCGAGGGCCGTGGTGAGCGCCGTGCGGCCGCCCTCACGGTCGACGGGGATCTGCCCGGCGGCGGTGAGGAACAGCCCGACCACACCACCGAACATCTCCTCCTTGACGAGGATGTGCGCCGGGCGTGGGGTCACCCCCGCCAGGACCGGACCGTCGACGAGCCCGGAGTGGTTGGCCGCGAGCAGCACCGGCCCGGTAGCCGGCACGTGGTGGGCGCCGACGACGTCCGTCGCCCACACGCCGCGTGCGAGGAGCCTCCCGACCCAGCGCGACCACGCGGGCCCCGCCGGCGACGGGATCCGCGGGCCCGAGTCCGGGCTCATGCGCGTGCGGTGGACGCCGCGACGACCGCGAGGACCGCGTCGACGGTCTCCCGGAAGTCGAGGTGCGACGAGTCGACCGTGACGACGCCGTCCGCCGCCGTGTGGAACTCCACGACCGTGGAGTCGTCGGCGTCGCGGCGCAGCACCTGGTCGCGCGTGGCCTCGACCGCCTCCGCGTCGGCGGTGCCGTGCACGTCGAGCGCACGGCGCGCCAGGCGCGCCTCCTCGCTCGCGGTGAGCAGCACGCGGACGTCCGCGTCAGGGGCCACGACGGTCGTGATGTCCCGGCCCTCGGCGACGATCCCCCGCCCGCCCGAGAACGACCCGGCCGCCCGCTCGGCGTCGATCGCGGCGCGCTGCAGGCGTCCGAGCTCGGCCCGCACGTCGAGGTTGGTCGCGACCGCGCTCACCGCCGCCGACACCGCGGTCTCCCGGATCGCGGCCGTCACGTCGGTGCCGCCGACGACCACCGTCGGGTCCTGCGGGTCGACGCCCATGACCAGCGGCAGCGCACGGACCGCGTCCGCCACAGCGCCCGTGTCCGTCAGGGCGACGCCCTGGTCCACGCACCACCACGTCGCCGCGCGGTACATGGCCCCCGTGTCGAGGTACGCGAGGCCCAGCGACCGGGCGACCGCCCGGGACACGCTCGACTTGCCCGACCCGGACGGGCCGTCGATGGCGACCACCAGGGGCGCCGGGATCGTGCTCAACTCACCAGTCTCCATCCGCGAAGCGTCAGCTCCGCCTCGAGGTGCGGCGCCGCGCCCGGCAGCACCGAGATCGCGGCCATGCCCACGGGCCGCCCGGCCGCGTGCTCCAGCTGCAGGTCCTCCAGGTTGACGCCCGCGTCGCCGACGTCCGTCAGCAGCCGCGCGAGCTCACCGGGGGCGTCCGGCACCAGGACGCTCACGACGACGTACTCGCGGCGCGCACCCCCGTGCTTGCCGGGCACGCGTGCGACGCCCGCGTTCCCGTCCGCGATGGTCCGTGCGATCGTCGACAGCGCCCCGAGCTCGACGTCCTCCGGCCCGGACGCCGCGGCGGCGCCGTCGAGCGCGTGGATCACCGCGTCGAGGTCTCCGCGCAGGCCGACGAGCACGTCCCGCACGGCGGCCGCGTTGGCGGCGAGGATCGACGTCCACAGCGCCGGGTCGGAGGCGGCGAGCCGCGTCACGTCCCGCAGCCCCTGTCCGGCGAGGCCGAGGGCGTCGTCGCCGACGTCCCGCAGCCGCGCGGCGACGAGGCTCGCGGCGACCTGCGGCACGTGCGAGACGGCAGCGACCGCGGCGTCGTGCGCGTCGGCGTCCATCGACACCGGCACCGCGCCGAGGTCGACCGCGAGCGACCGCACCGCGAGCAGCGCGTCGGGGCGCGACGAGCCCGAGTCGGCGATGACCCACGGCCGCCCGAGGAACAGGTCCGGCACCGCCGCAGCCGGGCCCGAGCGCTCGCGCCCCGCCATCGGGTGCGACCCGACGTACCGCGTCAGGTCGGCGCCCGCGGCCCGCAGCTCCGCCAGCACGTAGCCCTTGACGCTCGCCACGTCGGTGACGACCGCGTCCGGGTACGCGGCCAGCTCGGCGAGCACCACGTCCGACGTCACGTCGGGCGGTGCCGCGACGACGACGAGCGCAGGCGGCGAGTCGTCCGGCGACGCGGGACGTCCGGCGCCGACGTCGCGTGCGAGCGCGACGGCGGTGCGTGACGGGTCGTGCAGCCGGACGTCCACGCCGTGCGCGGTCAGGCCCAGGCCGACGGACGTGCCCAGCAGGCCCGTCCCGACGACGCGGACCGGACCCACGGTCGCGAGGCTCACATGCCCACCTGCGTCATGAGCGAGCCCACCTCCGTCTTGGACAGCACACGCGTGCGCCCCGGCTTGAGGTCACCGAGCCGGATCGGGCCGATCTGGGTGCGGACCAGGCGCGTCACCGGGTGACCTGCCTCCTCGAGCAGACGACGCACGACGCGGTTGCGGCCCTCGTGCAGCACGAGCTCGACGAGGCTCGCCTGCGGGGTCGTCTGCACGACCTGGAAGCGGTCGACCTTGACGAGGCCGTCCTCGAGCTCAATGCCGCGCGTGAGGCGCCCGCCCAGCGAGCCCGCGACACGCCCCTCGACGTGCGCGAGGTACGTCTTCGCGACGCCGTGCGACGGGTGCGACAGCCGGTTGGCGAGCTCGCCGTCGTTCGTCAGCAGCAGCAGCCCTTCGGTCTCCGCGTCGAGGCGCCCGACGTGGAAGAGGCGCTCGGTGCGGTCGGCGACGAACTGCGCGATCGACGGCCGCCCCTCGGGGTCGTGCATCGTGGAGACGACGCCCTTGGGCTTGTTGAGGGCGAGCGTGACGATCGAGGAGTCGAGCTGCACACGCAGCCCGTCCACGTGGATGACCGCGCTGACGGGGTCGACGCGGACGCCCAGCTCACGGACCTCCGTGCCGTCGACCGTCACCCGGCCGGTCGCGATGAGCTCCTCGCACGCGCGCCGCGAGCCGAGACCCGCGCCGGCGAGGACCTTCTGCAGGCGCACGCCCTCGGGGTCGTGCACGTCGACCGTGACCTCGGGGGCCCGGGTCGGCCGCGGCCGCGCGGGACGCGTCGGACGCGTCGCCGGTCGCGACGCACGCTTCGGTCCGCCGCGGTCCGGGCGGCCGTCGGTGCCGCGACGAGGCGCACGCGACTCCTCGCCCCCCGACCACGACGAGCGGCGGTCGTCGCCACCCGTACGGCCTGCGCGGCGGTCGTCGCCGCCACGGCCTGTCCGCCGGTCGTCGCCCGCCGGGCGGCCGCTGCGGTCGTCGCCACGTCCGGCTCGCCGGTCGTCACCAGCGGGCCGGCCCGTGCGGCGGTCGTCCGCGCCGGCCCCCCAGCCCGAGCCGGGACGCCCGCCGCGACGCTCCGCGCCGGCCTGGCCCCCGCTGCGGCGGTCGTCGCCCGACCACGTCGGGCGCGCATCGCCTCCGCGGGCGGAGCGGTCGTCGGACCGGGGCGGGCGGTGGCCCTCGACCCCGCGGCCCGGGCGTCCGCCGTCGCCGGTGCGCACCGGTCGCCCGGCGCCACCCCCTGCGCGCCCTCCGGTCCCGGCACCGCCGGAGCGGCCTCCGCCACCGGCACCGCCGGAGCGGCCTCCTCCGGTGCCGCCCGGGCGGCCGCTGCCGCCGGTGCCGCCGTGACGTCCCGAGGACGCTCCCGGCCTGTCGCCTCGCCGCTCCTGCGGACTCATCTGGTCTCTCCGATCGCCTGGTCGACACCGTCGAGCGCGTCGATGTCCGGCAGGTAGGGGGCAAGCGGGGGCAGCTCGTCCAGGCTGGACACCCCCATGCGCTCCAAGAAGTATCCCGTGGTCGCGTACAGCAGCGCGCCGCTCGTCGGGTCGGTGCCGACCTCGGCGACCAGACCGCGCGCCGTGAGGGTGCGGACGACCCCGTCGACGTTGACGCCGCGGACCGCGGACACCTGCCCGCGGGTCACCGGCTGCCGGTACGCGATGACGGCGAGCGTCTCGAGCGCGGCCTGCGTGAGCCGGGCGGTCTGACCCTCGAGCACGAACCGTCCGACCACGTCGGCGTACGCGGGCGCGGAGTAGATGCGCCACCCCTCCCCCGCCCGACGCAGCTCGAAGCCGCGGGGGCGACCGCCACCCGCGCCGCGGTAGTCGGCCGCGAGCTCGTGGAGCAGGTCCTCGACGCGATCCAGGGGCAACGCGAGGACCGCGGCCAGCCGCACCGCGGGGATGGGCTCGTCGGCGACCATGAGGACCGCCTCGAGCGTCGCGAGCGCGCCACCGGGCAGGTCGTCGACGTCGAAGGCAAGCTCGTCGGCGCCCGGCGGCTCCGCGTCGGCCGACGGCGTGACGTCGGCGTCGACGGGGGCGACCGGGTCGGCGGCGGCGTCCAGGGGGTCGGTCATGAGGTAGGTGCTCCCTCGTCGGACGGAAGGTCAGGCGGAAGGGCGGGCGGTGACGGCTCCGGGTCGGCCGGCCCATCGACGGCGGCGACCACGTCCCCGCCCGCAGTCGTCCCCGCGGTCGTGTCGAGCTGGTCGAAGTCGTCCGACACCTCGACGTCCCCGTCCTCGGTGCCGGTCCACCGCACGGTGAGCTCGCCGAGCGCCTCGACCTGGTCGAACGCGACGGCGCCCTCCCGGAACAGCTCGAGAAGCGCGAGGAACCGGGCGACGACGACCACGGTCGCGTCGGCGTCGGCGGTCAGCGCCCGGAACGACGCCGCACCCGCGTGCCGGAGCCGGTCGACGAGGACCGCGGCCTGCTCGCGGACGCTCACCGCGGGGGCGTGCAGGTGGCTGATGTCGACGCCGGGCGGGGGCTGCCGGGGTGCCAGGGCCCGGGCGGCGAGCCGCGCGAGCTCCTCGGGCCCGATCTGCCAGACGAGCTCGGGGAGCAGCGCTGCGAGGTGCGGCTCGAGCGTCACCGTGCGCGGGAAGCGGCGTCCCTCCGTCGCGAACCGCCCCTCGAGGTACGACGCGACCTGCTTGTAGGCGCGGTACTGCAGGAGCCGGGCGAACAGCAGGTCGCGTGCCTCGAGGAGCTCCAGGTCCTCGGCGTCCTCGACCTCGGCCGACGGCAGCAGGCGCGCGGCCTTGAGGTCGAGCAGGGTCGCGGCGACGACGAGGAACTCGCTGGCCTGCCCCAGGTCCCAGTCGCGCTCGTGCGTGCGGATGTACCCGACGAACTCGTCGGTCACGCGACCGAGCGCGACCTCCGTGATGTCGAGCTTGTGCTTCGCGATGAGGCCGAGCAGGACGTCGAACGGCCCGCTGAAGTTGTCCAGGTGGACCTGGAAGCCGTGCGTGCCCGCCGGCGCCGCGTCGGCGTCGGCCGTCTGCTCGGGCGGGACCGCGCGCTCGTCAGGCGGCGTCGCCACGGGCGACGAGCTCACGCGCGAGCTGCCGGTAGGCCGCCGCACCGGCGTGCGTCGGGGCGTAGGTGGTGATGGGCTCCGCGGCGACCGTCGCGTCGGGAAACTTCACGGTCCGGCCGATGACGGTGTGCAGCAGCGTGTCGCCGAACGCCTCGTGGACACGCGCGACGACCTCCCGCGCGTGCAGCGTCCGCGAGTCGTACATGGTCGCGAGGATCCCGTCGACCTCGAGCCGCGGGTTGAGCCGGTCGCGGACCTTCTCGATCGTCTCGATGAGCAGGGCGACGCCGCGCAACGCGAAGAACTCGCACTCGAGCGGGATGATCACGCCGTGCGACGCGGTGAGCGCGTTCACGGTGAGCAGCCCGAGCGACGGCTGGCAGTCGACCAGGACGACGTCGTAGTCGTCGAGCACGGGGCGCAGCACGCGCGACAGGACCGACTCGCGGGCGACCTCGCCGACGAGCTGGACCTCGGCGGCCGACAGGTCGATGTTCGCGGGCAGCAGGTCGAGGCCGGGCGTGGCCGTCGAGCGCAGGACCTCCGCGATCGTCGCGTCACGCTCCATGAGCAGGTTGTAGACGGTCCGGTCGAGCTCGTGCGGGCTGACCCCGAGGCCGACGGACGCGGCGCCCTGCGGGTCGAAGTCGACGACGAGCACCCGGCGGCCGTACTCGGCGAGCGCCGCCGCGAGGTTGATGGTGGTCGTCGTCTTGCCGACGCCGCCCTTCTGGTTGCACATCGCGATGACGCGCGCGGGGCCGTGCGACGCGAGCCGTGCCGGCTCGGGGAACGTGGGCAGCGCGCGTCCGACGGCGTCGAGCTGCGGTTCGGTCGTCTGCTGGCTCACCACGCGGGACAACCTACCGGAGCGGAGCGCGCGCGGGCCGTGCGACAGACCGTGCGGACACGAATCGGGCCGCGGGTCACCGCGCGTGCGGGTGGGCGGCCGCGTACGCCGCCCGCAGCGCCTCGTCACGCGCCGTCGCGTACAGCTGCGTCGTCGACACCGAGGCGTGCCCCAGGAGCTCCTGCACGACGCGCACGTCCGCGCCGCCCGCGAGCATGTGCGTCGCGAACGAGTGCCGCAGCGTGTGCGGCGAGATGCCGTCCGCGTCGGGCAGGCCGGCGCGGTGCGCGGCGGCCCGCAGCACCGCCCAGGCGCTCTGCCGGCTGAGGCGCGCGCCGCGCGAGTTGAGGAACAGGGCGACGCGGTCCGCGTCGGGCGCGCCGGTCGCCAGCACCGGCCGCGCATCCGACAGGTACCCGTCGAGCGCCTCGAGGGCCTTCGTGCCCAGCGGGGTCATCCGCTGCTTGCCGCTGCCCACGGCCAGGCGGACCGCGGCGTGCCGCGCGCGACGGTCCACGTCCACCAGGTCGAGGCCGACGACCTCGGAGATCCGCGCCCCGGTCGAGTACAGCAGCTCGAGCAGCGCGCGGTCGCGGGCCGGGACGGGTCCCTCGCCGTGCCCCGCGGCGTCCAGCAGCCGGTCGACGTCCTCGACCGTCATGGCCTTGGGGAGTCGTCGGGGCAACGAGGGCGTGCGGACCTCGCGGGCCGCGTCGTCGACCGTGATCCCGTCCCGCGCGAGGAAGCGGTGCCAGCCGCGCACCGCCGCGACGAGCCGCGCCGCGGACGACTCCGACAGCGGCCGGCGGCCGTCCGACCCGGACCGCACGGCGTCGACGAAGCCCTCGACGTCCTGCCCGGCGATCTCGTCGGGCGCGCGCCGCCCGATCGACTCCAGGAACGCGACGTAGCGCTCCAGGTCACGCTGGTACGCGAGCAGCGTGTTGTCCGACAGGCCGCGGTCCGCCAGATGCCGGACGTATCGGGCGAGCGCAGGGCGGAGAGCGCCCCCACGGCCGAGGGCGTCCTGGTCGGGGTCCGTCACCGGGCGTCAGAGCGGCAGGAAGACGTCCACCGCGATGGCGACGGACAGCAGGGTGAGGTACGTGATCGACCCGTGGAAGACCGTCATGGCGCGGAGCTTGCCGCGCGCCGGGTCGTTCGCCCGGCGCAGCAGCGTCAGGCAGGACCACAGGAACCAGCCGCCGAGCGCGGTCGCCACCACGGCGTAGACCCACGTCATCCCTGCGACCGGGACGAGGAGCAGCGTGCACGCGATCATCGCGACCGTGTACGCGACCATCTCCCGCGCGACCTTCGTGTCCTTCGCGACGACCGGCAGCATCGGCACGCCCGCGGCCGCGTAGTCGTTGCGGAACTTCATCGACAGCGGCCAGTAGTGCGGCGGCGTCCAGAAGAAGATGACGCCGAACAGCACCAGCGGCGTCCACGACACCCCGCCCGTGACGGCCGACCAGCCGATGAGGACCGGCATGCAGCCCGCCGCGCCCCCCCACACGATGTTCTGCGGCGTGCGCCGCTTGAGGATCATCGTGTAGCCAACGACGTAGATGAGGATCGCCGCGGCGGTCAGCCACGCGGACGCCGGGTTGACCACGAGCCACAGCCACGCGAGCGACAGCACCCCGAGGGTCAGGCCGAACAGCAGCGCCGCCCGCGGGCTGATCTCCCCCGTCGCCGTCGGACGCCGCTTCGTGCGGTTCATGACCTGGTCGATGTCGCGGTCGATGTAGCAGTTGAGGACGTTCGCCGAGCCGGCGGCCGCAGCCCCGCCCACGAGCGTCGCGAGCACCAGCCCGAGGCTCGGGAAGCCGCCCTGCGCGAGGATCATCGTCGGCAGCGTCGTCACCAGCAGCAGCTCGATGACGCGCGGCTTCGTCAGCGCGACGTAGGCGCTCAGCACGCGCCGGGCCCGGGCCCACCCCGTCAGCGGGGCCGACGGACCGGCCGGCTCGGGCGCAGCCGTCAGGCGCGGACGCGGCGTCGGCGCGGCCGACGCTCCGGCGTCGTCGACTGACAGAGGACTGCTGAGGCGCACGCGCTGCGGTTCCGTTCCTGGTCCGGCGGGGGTCTTCTCGCGCTGCCATGCTACGGCCTGGACCAAGGTCCCGGGTGGCCAGGACGCCCCGAACGTGGCGCGTCGTGGTGTGAGATCGGTCGCTGCGGCAACCGTCCACGCCTGGCCGCGACGCCCTGGACGCACGCTTTCCCGGCGCGTGGGCACGGTGAACGCCCGACCCCGCGTGAGATATAGGCTCGACGGCGCAGGGATCGTCGGCCGTCGCCCCCCACGGCTCGCGCCACGGCCCGCCGGCACCCCGTCGCGGGTCGCCGCCAGTACGTCGGAAACAGACACCCGGCCGCCGGTGCGGGTGGGAATGAGGTGCGGTGAACGCGAAGGCCCCCCTGGCGGAGACTGTCGGCTGGACCGACCTGGACCTGCGAGCCGTCGACACGGTGCGTGTCCTGGCCGCGGACGCGGTCGAGAAGGTCGGCAACGGCCACCCCGGGACCGCGATCAGCCTCGCGCCCGCGGCCTACCTGCTCTACCAGAACGTGCTCCGGCACGACCCGACCGACCCGCACTGGCTCGGCCGCGACCGCTTCGTGCTGTCCGCCGGCCACTCGGCGCTCACCCAGTACATCCAGCTGTACCTCGGCGGCTTCGGGCTCGAGATCGAGGACCTCCAGGCCCTGCGCACGTGGGGCTCCAAGACCCCCGGGCACCCCGAGTACCGCCACACGGCCGGCGTCGAGATCACCACCGGCCCCCTCGGCCAGGGCCTCGCGTCCGCCGTCGGCTTCGCCATGGCGCAGCGGCGCGAGCGCAACCTGCTCGACCCCGGCGCGGCGCCCGGCACGAGCCCGTTCGACCACTACACGTACGTCATCGCGTCCGACGGCGACCTCCAGGAGGGCGTCACCAGCGAGGCGTCGTCCATCGCCGGCACGCAGGAGCTCGGCAACCTCGTGGTGCTGTGGGACGACAACCACATCTCGATCGAGGGCGACACCGAGATCGCGTTCACCGAGGACGTCCTCAAGCGCTACGAGGCCTACGGCTGGCACGTGCAGTTCGTCGACTGGACCGCCGGCGGCGAGTACCGCGAGGACGTCGACGCGCTGCACGCCGCGATCGAGGCCGCCAAGGCCGTCACCGACAAGCCGTCGTTCATCGGCATCCGCACGCTCATCGCGTGGCCGACGCCCAACAAGACGAACGACCACTCGTCGCACGGCTCCAAGCTCGGCACCGAGTCCGTCCGGGGCCTCAAGGAGCTCCTGGGCTTCGACCCCGAGGCGTCCTTCCCCGTCGAGCCCGAGGTGCTCGCGCACACCCGGGCGCTCGCGGACCGCGCCGCCGCCGCCCGTGCCACGTGGCAGGAGGGCTTCGACGCCTGGCGTGCCGCGAACCCGGACAACGCCGCGCTGCTCGAGCGTCTCGTCGAGCGCCGCCTGCCCGAGGGCTGGGAGGCGGCGCTGCCGGTCTTCCCCGCCGGCAAGGCCGTCGCGACGCGCGCCGCGTCCGGCGAGGTCCTCTCGGCCATCGGCGAGGAGCTGCCCGAGCTGTGGGGCGGCTCGGCCGACCTCGCGGGCTCGAACAACACCACGATGAAGGGCGCGACGTCCTTCATCCCCGCCAAGCGCTCGACGCACGAGTTCGGCGGCGACGAGTTCGGCCGCACGCTGCACTTCGGCATCCGTGAGCACGGCATGGGCGCGATCCTGTCGGGCATCACGCTGCACGGCCTGACGCGCCCCTACGGCGGCACGTTCCTGCAGTTCGCCGACTACATGCGCGGCTCCGTCCGGCTCGCGTCGCTCATGGGCGCCCCGGCGATCTACGTGTGGACGCACGACTCGATCGGCCTCGGCGAGGACGGCCCGACGCACCAGCCCGTCGAGCACCTCACGGCGCTGCGCGCGATCCCCGGCCTGTCCGTGGTCCGCCCGGCCGACGCCAACGAGACCGCGCAGGCCTGGAAGGCGATCCTCGAGCGCACCGACGGCCCCGTCGGCCTCATCCTCACGCGGCAGAACGTCCCGACGTTCCCCCGCGGCGAGGAGGGCTTCGCCGGCGCCGAGGGCGTCGCGCGCGGTGCGTACGTGCTCGTCGACGCGAGCAACGGCGCGCCCGAGGTCATCCTCATCGGCACCGGCTCCGAGGTGCAGCTCGCCGTCGCGGCGCGCGAGACCCTCGAGGCTGCGGGCGTCCCGACGCGCGTCGTCTCGGCGCCGTCGCTCGAGTGGTTCGCCGAGCAGGACGAGGCGTACCGCGAGCAGGTCCTCCCGGCCGCCGTGCGGGCCCGCGTGTCCGTCGAGGCGGGCATCGCGCTGTCGTGGCACAAGATCGTCGGCGACGCGGGTCGGACCATCTCGCTCGAGCACTACGGCGCCTCCGCGGCGTTCGAGACGCTCTTCGAGGAGTTCGGCATCACCGCCGAGGCCGTCGTCTCCGCGGCGCACGAGTCGCTCGCGGCCGCCCGCGGCGACGCGGCGCCGTCCGCCGCGGCCGCCACGCCGACGCAGAGCGGGACGGGCGACCTCCCGGCCTGAGCACGCGCACCCGATCGGACGGAGCGGTCCCGTGCACCCGGGGCCGTCAGTGGGAAGAAGGGGAAGCACGATGGCACCGAGCAGCACCCCGGTCGAACGGCTCACGGAGGCGGGGGTGGCGATCTGGCTCGACGACCTGTCGCGCGAGCGCCTGCGCACCGGTGACCTCGCCGACCTCGTCGAGAGCCTCGGCGTGGTGGGCGTGACGACCAACCCGACGATCTTCGCGACCGCGCTGTCGAAGGGCGACGCGTACGACGCCCAGCTCGCGGAGCTCGCCGCGGCGGGCGCGGACGTCGACGAGGCGGTCTTCCGGATCACCACGGACGACGTGCGCGCCGCCGCGGACGTCCTGCGCCCGGTCTACGACCGGACGCAGGGCGTCGACGGGCGTGTGTCGATCGAGGTGGACCCCCGGCTCGCCCGGGACACCGCAGGGACGATCGCGTCGGCGAAGGCCCTGTGGTCGACCGTCGACCGGCCCAACGTGTTCATCAAGATCCCCGCGACCGTCGAAGGGCTGCCGGCCATCACGGCGGTGCTCGCGGAGGGGATCAGCGTCAACGTGACGCTGATCTTCTCCCTCGACCGCTACCGGGCGGTCCTCGACGCGTTCCTCGCGGGCCTCGAGCAGGCAGCCGCGAACGGGCACGACCTCGCACCGGTCGCGTCCGTCGCGTCGTTCTTCGTGTCCCGCGTGGACACGGCGATCGACCCGCGGCTCGACGCGCTCGGCACCCCCGAGGCCGCCGACCTGCGCGGGAAGGCCGCGATCGCGAACGCCCGGCTCGCGTACGGCGTCTACCAGGACGTGGTCGCGGGCGAGCGGTGGGCGGCGCTGGCGGCTGCCGGGGCGCACCCCCAGCGACCCCTGTGGGCGTCGACGGGCGTCAAGGACAAGGCGTACCCCGACACGCTGTACGTCGACGAGCTCGTCGTCGCGGGCGTCGTCAACACCATGCCCGAGGCGACGCTGCGCGCGGTCGCCGACCACGGGGGCGACGCGACCGACCGCGTCACGGGCACCCAGGACGACGCGGCGCGGGTCGTCGAGCGCCTCGCGGCGGTCGGCGTCGACCTCGACGAGGTCACCGCCCAGCTGGAGGAGGAAGGCGTGGAGAAGTTCACGACGAGCTGGGAGCAGCTGCTCTCGACCGTCGGCACGGGTCTGTCCGACGCGTCGTCGCAGGTCGCGTCCGGCGGCGCCAGGTGAGCGTCAAGGTCGCCGAGGGCCACAACCCGCTGCGCGACCCCCGCGACCGCCGCCTCCCCCGCATCGCCGGTCCCAGCGGTCTGGTGATCTTCGGCGTCACGGGCGACCTGGCACGCAAGAAGCTCATGCCGGCCGTGTACGACCTCACGAACCGCGGCCTGCTGCCCCCCGGCTTCGCGCTCACCGGGTTCGCCCGCCGCGACTGGGCGACGCAGGACTTCGCGCAGATCGTGCACGACTCGGTCAAGGAGCACGCCCGCACGCCGTTCCGTGAGGCCACGTGGCGCCAGCTCTCCGAGGGCATCCGGTTCGTCCAGGGCACGTTCGACGACGACGAGTCGTTCGACCGGCTCAGCGACACCGTCGAGGAGCTCGACGTCTCGCGCGGCACCGGCGGCAACCACGCGTTCTACCTGTCGATCCCGCCGAGCTCGTTCCCGGTGGTCTGCAAGCAGCTCGCGCGCTCGGGGCTCTCGCAGCCCAAGGACGGCACGTGGCGGCGCGTGGTCATCGAGAAGCCGTTCGGTCACGACCTGGCGAGCGCCCGCGAGCTGCAGGACATCGTCTCGAGCGTGTTCCGGCCGGACGACATCTTCCGGATCGACCACTACCTCGGCAAGGAGACGGTGCAGAACCTGCTGGCGCTGCGCTTCGCGAACCAGCTGTTCGAGCCGATCTGGAACGCGAACTACGTCGACCACGTGCAGATCACGATGGCCGAGGACATCGGCATCGGCGGTCGCGCCGGGTACTACGACGGCATCGGCGCCGCGCGCGACGTCATCCAGAACCACCTGCTGCAGCTCCTCGCGCTCACCGCGATGGAGGAGCCCGTGTCGTTCGACGCGGACGGTCTGCGCCAGGAGAAGATCAAGGTCCTGTCGGCCGTCCGGCACCCGCGTGACCTCGGCAAGCACACGGCGCGCGGTCAGTACTCCTCCGGTTGGCAGGGCGGCGAGAAGGTCGTCGGCTACCTCGAGGAGGAGGGCTTCGACCCGAACTCCACGACGGAGACGTTCGCCGCGATCCGCGTCGACATCGACACGCGCCGTTGGGCCGGGGTGCCGTTCTACCTGCGCACGGGCAAGCGTCTCGGCCGTCGTGTCACCGAGATCGCGGTCGTCTTCAAGCGGGCGCCGCACCTGCCGTTCGAGTCCACGGCGACGTCCGAGCTCGGCAACAACGCGCTGGTCATCCGGGTGCAGCCCGACGAGGGCGTCACGCTGCGGTTCGGCGCGAAGGTGCCCGGCACGGCGATGGAGGTCCGCGACGTCACGATGGACTTCGGGTACGGGCACGCGTTCACCGAGTCCTCCCCCGAGGCCTACGAGCGGCTCATCCTCGACGTGCTCCTGGGCGACCCGCCGCTGTTCCCGCAGCACGAGGAGGTCGAGCTCTCCTGGAAGATCCTCGACCCGATCATCGACTACTGGGCGACCAAGGGCGGCAAGCCCGACGAGTACCGCTCGGGCACGTGGGGGCCGGCGTCGGCCGACAAGATGATGGCGCGTGACGGACGCGCGTGGAGGCGACCGTGATCATCAACCTGCCGGACACCACGACGCGCGACATCAACAAGCGCCTGCTCAAGGAGCGCGACGAGGGCGGCGCGGTCGCGCTGGGGCGCGTCCTGACGCTCGTCGTCGACGTGGGCTCGCACGACCCCGAGGACGCGATCGACGCCGCGAACGACGCGAGCCGTGAGCACCCCTGCCGGATCATCGTGCTGGCCAACGACGTGAAGGACCGCACGTCGTCGCTCGACGCGCAGATCCGCCTCGGCGGCGACGCGGGAGCGAGCGAGGTCATCGTGCTGCGCCCGTCGGGCGCGATCGACCGGCACCTCGACACCCTCGTCATGCCGCTGCTGCTGCCCGACGCGCCGATCGTCACGTGGTGGCCGTACGAGATCCCCGAGAACCCGTCGGAGCACCCGCTGGGCCGCATGGCGCAGCGGCGCATCACGGACTCGTCGCAGTGCAGCAAGCCGACGGCCGAGCTGCGCAAGCTCGCCGCCGTGTACACCGACGGCGACACGGACCTCGCGTGGACGCGCGCGACGCTGTGGCGTGGGCTCATCGCGGCGACGCTCGACCAGCCGCCGTTCGAGCCGGTGCGGCGGGCGGCCGTCATCGGCGAGAGCACGCACCCGTCGGTGGACCTCATGGCGGCGTGGCTCGCCGAGTCGCTGCGCTGCCCGGTGGAGATCGAGCGCCTCAAGGACGCCCCGGCGATCACGCAGGTCCGTCTCGAGCGCGCGTCGGGCGACATCGTCCTCGACCGTCCCGACGGCAAGACGGCCGCGCTGCGGCAGCCGGACCAGCCGGAGCACCGCATCGCCCTGCCGATCCGTCAGCTGCGCGAGTGCCTCGCCGAGGAGCTGCGCCGGCTGGACGCCGACGAGGTCTACGGGGAGGTCCTGCAGAAGGGTCTCGCGAGGATCGACGCGTGACGCGGCGCGACGTCGTCGTCCACCCGGACGCGACCGTCCTCGCGGAGGCCGTGGCGGCGCGGCTCCTGACCCGCCTGCTCGACCTGCAGTCGCACCGCAACCCGCTGCACGTGGTGCTCACCGGCGGGACGGTAGGAATCGCGTCGCTCGCCGCGATCGGGCGCAGCCCGCTGCGGGACGCGGTCGACTGGTCGGGCGTGCACCTGTGGTGGGGCGACGAGCGGTTCGTGCCCGAGGGGCACGCGGACCGCAACGAGACGCAGGCCCGGGAGGCGCTGCTCGACGCGCTGGACGCCCTGCCCGCGGACAACGTGCACCCCGTGCCGGCGCCGTCGGCCGACGTCCCGACGCCGGACGCGGCGGCCGCCGCGTACGCACGCAGCCTCGCCGAGTTCGCGCCGCCCGGACTGCTCGCCCCCCGGTTCGACGTCACGCTCTTCGGCATGGGTCCGGACGGGCACGTCGCGTCGCTGTTCCCCGGACACGACACCGTGTCCGTCACGGGTCTCGCGGCCGTCGGCGTCGAGGACTCCCCCAAGCCGCCGCCGCAGCGCGTCTCGCTGACGTTCGACGCCATCCGCGCGTCGCGGGAGGTCTGGGTGGTCGCCGCCGGCGCCGAGAAGGCCCGGGCGGTCGCGTCCGCGCTCGCCGGTGACCCCGTCGAGCAGACGCCCGCCGCTGGGGCTCTCGGGACGGAGCGCACGCTCTGGCTCGTCGACGCCGCCGCGACGCAGGACGCCGCACCCGGCGCACCGGCGACGGCTCCGGCGAGCGGCGAGGGCGTCGACCCGGTCGTCGGGTGGGCCTCGGTGGACGCGTGGTTCGAGCGGCTCGCACCGCAGGACGTCGGGCTGCTCGACGCCGCCCGCAGCGCGCAGGACGCCGGGCTCCCGGACATCGCGGTCTCCGCGCTGCAGGGCAAGCTCCTGCACCTGCTCGCTCAGGGGGTCGGCGCGCGCCGCGTGCTCGAGCTGGGGACGCTCGGCGGGTACAGCACGCTGTGGCTCGTGCGGGCACTGCCTGCCGACGGCCGGGTCGTCACGCTCGAGATCTCCCCCGAGCACGCGCGGGTCGCCACGGAGACGTTCGTCCGGGCGGGGGTCGACGGTCAGGTCGACGTCCTCGTCGGTCCGGCGACGCAGACGCTCGCGCAGCTCGCGGCCGACGGCGTCGAGCCGTTCGACCTCGTGTTCGTCGACGCGGACAAGCAGTCGCTCGCCGCCTACGTCGACGCGGTCGCCGGGCTCGTCCGCCCGGGGGCACTCGTCGTCGTCGACAACGTGGTGCGCGGTGGCGCCGTCGTCGACGCGCACCACCCCGACGAGCGCGTGCAGGGCGTGCGTCGCTTCGTCGAGAGCGTCGCGCAGGACGCCCGCTGGGACGCGACCGTGCTGCAGACCGTCGGCTCCAAGGGCTACGACGGGTTCGCGCTGCTGCGCCGCGCGGACGCCTGACCCGCTCCCCCCGCCCGCCGTCCCACGACGGCCGGCGGGGCGAGGACCGGGACGCACGAAGGGCCCCTGCCGTCGTCGGCAGGGGCCCTTCGTCAGCTCGTGTCAGGCGCGGGGTCCGCCGCCTCGGCGGGCCCGCAGCGCGGCGAGCGCCTCGTCGAGGATGGCCGCGCCGTCCTCGTCCGAGCGACGCTCCTTCACGTACGCCAGGTGCGTCTTGTACGGCTCGTTCTTGGAGGGCGACGGCGGGTTCTCCTGGTCCTGCCCCGCGGGGAACCCGCAGCGCGGGCAGTCCCACGTCACGGGCGCCTCCTCGGCCGCCTCCTCCGCGAAGCTCGGCCGCGTCTCGTGGCCGTTCGCGCACCAGTAGGAGATCCAGATGCGGGGAGCCGCGTCGCCGCGCTCCGCCTCGCCCATCGGGCCGGCTCCGACTCGCGACCCCCTGATCGCGCTCCCGCTCGCCATCGCCTACCCCCTCAGCTCACGCGCTCGATGAGTCCGAGCAGGACGATCACCACGGTCCAGAACAGCGCCACCCCGATGGTGATCCGGTTCAGGTTGCGCTCCGCGACGCCCGAGCTGCCGGCGCTGCTGGAGATGCCGCCGCCGAACATGTCCGAGAGGCCACCGCCCTTGCCCTTGTGCAGGAGCACCAGCGGGATGAGCAGCAGGCTGGACAGGACCAGCAGCACCTGGAGGGTGATGCGCAGGGCGTTCACGGCGAGTGTCGTTCCTCACTGGACGGGTGCGTCGACCGGCCGGACGGCGGCGACGCTGCGGTGGACCGCGGTACAGGGTAGGCGACGATCGGCGCGAAAAGCCACCACCGCCCACGCTCCGCGGGTCCCGTCCGGCGAAGGTGCCGGACGGGACCCGCGGGTGTCGGTCAGGTCAGAGCCCGACCTCGTGCGCCTGGAACCGCGCGATCTTGGCGAACTCCTCGGGGTCGAGGCTCGCGCCGCCGACGAGGGCGCCGTCGACGTCGGGCTTCGCCATGATCGACGCGACGTTCGACGACTTCACCGAGCCGCCGTACAGCACGCGCACGGCCGCGGCCGTCTCGGCGTCGTACAGCTCGCCGACGCGGACACGGATCGCCTCGGACATCTCCTGGGCGTCCTCGGGCGTCGCCGTCTCGCCGGTGCCGATCGCCCAGACGGGCTCGTAGGCGATGACGAGCGTGCGGACCTGCTCGGCCGTCACGTCGGCCAGGGCGGCCTCGAGCTGCAGCAGGGTGTGCTGCACGTGCGCCGCGGCGCGGCGCGTGTCGAGGTCCTCACCGACGCACAGGATCGGGACGAGGCCCGCCTTGAGCGCGGAGTGGACCTTCGTGTTGATCAGCGCGTCGGACTCGGCGTGGTACTCGCGCCGCTCCGAGTGGCCGACCAGCGCGTACGTCACGCCGAGCTTGGCGAGGAACGCCGGCGAGATCTCACCGGTGTACGCGCCCGACTCGTGCGCCGACAGGTCCTGCGCGCCGTAGGTGATCTGCAGCTTGTCCGCGTCGACGAGCGTCTGCACGCTGCGCAGGTCGGTGAAGGGCGGGAAGACCGCCACCTCGACCGCGCTGTAGTCGTGCTTGGCGTCCTTGAGCGTCCACGCGAGCTTCTGCAGGGTGTGCGTGGCCTGGTGGTGGTCCAGGTTCATCTTCCAGTTGCCCGCCATGAGCGGGGTGCGCTGCGTCATCAGTCCTCCAGGACAGCGATGCCGGGGAGGGTCTTGCCCTCGAGGAACTCCAGGCTGGCGCCGCCGCCCGTCGAGATGTGGCCGAAGCCCGCCTCGTCGAAGCCGAGCGTGCGCACGGCGGCGGCGGAGTCGCCACCGCCGACGATGGTGAAGGCGCCGTCGGCACCGGCGTCGACGAGGGCCTGCGCGACGGCACGCGTGCCGCCCGCGAACGCCTCGAACTCGAACACGCCGGCCGGGCCGTTCCAGACGACCGTCTTGGCGTCGACGATCTTCGACGCGAACAGCGCCTCCGACTCGGGGCCGATGTCGAGGCCGATCTTGCCGTCCGGGATCGCGTCCGCGGCGACGACCGACGACGGCGAGTCCGCCTTGAACTCGTCGGCGACGCGGATGTCGACGGGCAGGACGATCTCGACGCCGGCCTGCTCGGCCTGCGCGAGGTAGCCCTTGACGGTGTCGATCTGGTCGGCCTCGAGCAGCGAGTTGCCGACGGAGTAGCCCTTGGCGGCGAGGAACGTGAACAGCATGCCGCCACCGATGACGAGGCGGTCCGCCTTCGTGAGCAGGTTCGAGATGACACCGAGCTTGTCGGAGACCTTCGAGCCGCCGAGCACGACGACGTACGGGCGCTCCGGGTTCTCGGTGGCCTTCTTCAGCGACTCGACCTCGTTGAGGACGAGCTTGCCGACGGCGTGCGGCAGCGTGAGGGCGACGTCGTAGACCGACGCCTGCTTGCGGTGCACGACACCGAAGCCATCGGACACGAACACGTCCGCCAGCGCTGCGAGGTCGGCCGCGAGCGAGGCGCGCTCGGCGTCGTCCTTGGACGTCTCGCGGGCGTCGAAGCGGATGTTCTCGAGCAGCGCGACCTGGCCGTCCTCGAGAGCGGCGACGGTCTCCCGCGCCGACTCGCCGACGGTGTCCTTCGCGAGGGCAACCGGCTGGCCCAGCAGCTCGCCGAGGCGGGCGGCGACGGGGGCGAGCGAGTACTTGTCCTCGGGGGCACCCTTCGGGCGGCCGAGGTGGGCGGTCACGACGACGCGCGCACCGGCGCCGAGCAGCGCCTGCAGCGTCGGGAGGGCCGCGCGCACGCGGCCGTCGTCGGTGATCGTCGTGCCGTCGAGCGGCACGTTGAAGTCGGAGCGGACGAGCACGCGCTTGCCGCGCAGGTCGCCGAGGTCCTCGATGGTCTTCATGGTCTCCTACCTTGCAGAACCGGCCGGCTCACGTCGGTCGGGGGGCCGAGAGGTGCTGACACGACAACGTCCGCGTGCGCCGGGGCCGGTGGCCGGGGCGCACGCGGACGCATGACGTGTGCTGAGCGGGGAACGTCAGAGACGCTCGCCCACGTACTCCGTGAGGGCGACGAGCGAGTTGGAGTAGCCCCACTCGTTGTCGTACCAGGCGATGATCTTGACCTGGTCGCCGATCACCTTGGTGAGCTTCGAGTCGAAGATGCTCTGGTGCGGGTTCGTGACGATGTCGCTCGAGACGATCTCGTCCTCGACGTACTCCAGGACACCCTTGAGCGGGCCCTCGGCGGCGGCCTTGACCGCGGCGTTGACCTCGTCGACCGTGACCTCGCGCGAGGCGGTGAAGGTCAGGTCCGTGGCGGAGCCGGTGATCGTCGGCACGCGGAGCGCGAAGCCGTCGAGCTTGCCCTTGAGCTCGGGGAGCACGAGGGCGACGGCCTTGGCCGCACCGGTCGACGTCGGGACGATGTTCTGCGCGGCGGCACGGGCGCGACGCAGGTCGCGGTGAGGGCCGTCCTGCAGGTTCTGGTCGCCCGTGTAGGCGTGGATCGTGGTCATGAGGCCACGCTCGATGCCGATGGCGTCGTTGAGCGCCTTCGCGACGGGGGCGAGGCAGTTCGTGGTGCAGGACGCGTTGGAGATGATGTGCTGCGTCGCCGCGTCGTAGTCGGTGTGGTTCACGCCGACGACGAACGTGCCGTCCTCGTTCTTCGCCGGGGCGGAGATGATGACCTTCTTGGCGCCGGCGGTGATGTGCGCCTTGGCCTTGGTCGCGTCCGTGAAGAAGCCCGTGGACTCGATGACGATGTCCGCGCCGAGCTCGGCCCAGGGGAGGTTGGCCGGGTCGCGCTCCTCGAGGGCACGGATCTTCTTGCCGTCGACGATGATGTTCTCGTCGTCGAACTCCACGCTCAGCGGGAAGCGGCCCAGGACCGTGTCGTACTTGAGCAGGTGGGCGAGCGTCGCGTTGTCCGTGAGGTCGTTGACACCGACGATCTCGATGTCCGCGCCCGACGCGATGATGGCCCGGTAGAAGTTGCGACCGATACGACCGAAGCCGTTGATGCCGACCTTGATGGTCACTTGCCCTCCTCGGCAGCGCCGACGAGGGTCGGCGCACACAAAATGGGTGGTGGGGTCACGCACGCCGATGTGCGTCCCGACCGTCCTGACCTCCATGTGCGCAGCACATGACGGTCGTGTGACGATCGGATGACGTCCACCCTATACCCGTGACTGGGGTCACGCGGGCCGGAGGTCCCAGGGTGGACACCCGCCCAGGTGCCTGTGGCGCGGTCTCAGAGGTCGAGCAGGTCGGGGCTCAGGCCGGCCTCGGTGTCGGGGATCCCCAGCTCCGCGGCGCGCTTGTCGGCCGTCGCCAGGAGGCGGCGGATCCTGCCCGCGACCGCGTCCTTCGTGAGGGCCGGCTCGGCCAGCTTGCCGAGCTCCTCGAGCGACGCCTCCTTGTGCGCCAGGCGCAGCTCGCCGGCCTCGCGCAGGTGTTCCGGCAGGTCGTCGGCGAGGATCTCGAACGCCCGCTCGACGCGTGCACCCGCCGCGACGGCCGCCCGCGCCGACCGGCGCAGGTTCGCGTCGTCGAAGTTCGCCAGGCGGTTCGCGGTGCCGCGGACCTCGCGCCGCACGCGGCGCTCCTCCCACACGAGCATCGTCTCGTGGGCGCCGAGGCGCGCGAGCATCGCGGAGATCGCGTCGCCGTCGCGGATCACCACGCGGTCCACGTTGCGGACCTCACGGGCCTTCGCGGAGACCCCGAGGCGCCGCGCGGCGCCGACGAGCGCGAGGGCCGCCTCCGGGCCGGGGCACGTGACCTCGAGCGCCGACGACCGGCCGGGCTCCGTCAGCGAGCCGTGCGCGAGGAACGCCCCACGCCACGCCGCCTCGGCCTCGGCGATGCCCGCCGAGACGACCTGGGGCGGCAGCCCGCGCACGGGTCGGCCGCGGTTGTCGAGCAGGCCCGTCTGCCGCGCGAGCGACTCGCCGTCCTTCACGACGCGCACCACGTACCGGCTCCCCCGGCGCAGCCCGCCGCCGGAGACGACGATGATCTCGCTCTCGTGCCCGTAGACCTCGGAGATCGCCTGCCGCAGCCGTCGCGCCGCGATGCCCGTGTCGAGCTCCGCCTCGATGACGATCCGGCCCGAGATGATGTGCAGGCCGCCTGCGAAGCGCAGGGTCGCCGAGACCTCCGCCTTCCGGACCGAGGTCCGGTCGATCTTCAGACGCGCGAGCTCGTCCTTCACCTGTGCCGTCAACGCCATGGCGTCATCCTGCCATCCGGGACACGCGTCCGGGTCCGGTCCGGGAGGTCAGCGTGCGTCGTCCGCGCGCGTCCCCACGTCGCCCAGGAACCCCTCGACGACGTCACGGAAGGCGGCCGCGAGGCGTAGCGGGTCGTGCAGCGGCGTCCCGTCGCCGCGGCTCACCTGGCGCAGCAGCAGCCGGGCGCCCAGGCGCTCGCTCGCCGCGCCGAGCTCACCGACGTCGTCCACGGCGCCCGGGTCGGCAACGACCGCGTCGACCCGCAGCTCCGGCGCGTGCGCGTGCAGCGCGTCGAGGTACTCGTCCGCGCGCATCCCCTCCGTCTCCCCCGACTCCGGCGAGAGGTTGAGCGTGAGGATCGTCCGCGCGGACGTCCGGTGCAGCGCGTCGCGCAGGCCCGGGACCAGCAGGTGGGGCATGACGGACGTGTACCAGGAGCCCGGTCCGAGGACGACCCAGTCGGCGGCCTCGATCGCCGCGACCGCCTCCGGGCACGCCGGCGGGTCCTGCGGCTCCAGGCGCAGGTGCTCGATGCGTCCCGGCGTCGTCGCGACCGACACCTGGCCGCAGACCCGCTCCCGGGCGCCGTCGGCGTGCACGACGTCTGCCTCGATCCGCAGCGGCACGGAGACCATCGGCAGGACGCGGCCGCGCGCCCCCAGCAGCCGGCCGACCCAGTCGAGGCCCTCGACGGTGTCGTCCAGCAGCTCCCACAGGGCGACGATCAGCAGGTTGCCGACCGCGTGGCGGTCCAGGGCGCCGTCCGACGAGAAGCGGTGCTGCAGGACGTCACGCCACGTGCGGCCCCACTCCGAGTCGTCGCACAGCGCCGCGAGGGCCATCCGCAGGTCGCCGGGCGGCAGGACGCCGAGCTCGTCGCGCAGCCGCCCGGAGGAGCCGCCGTCGTCGGCGACCGTCACGACGGCGGTGATCCGGTCGGTCATGAGCCGCAGCGCCGACAGCGTCGCGGACAGCCCGTGACCGCCACCGAGGGCGACCACCGCCGGTCCGGAGCCACGGGCGTCACGCAGGGAGGGCAGTGCGCTCATTCCTTGCCGAGGTCCCGCGCCGTCACCGCCACCTGGTGCCCGCGCTCGCGCAGGCGGGCCGCGACGGCCTCGCTGATCGCGACCGAGCGGTGCTTGCCGCCGGTGCAGCCCACAGCGATCGTCACGTACCGCTTCTCCTCGTGGAGGTACCCCGCGAGGACGGGCTCCAGGGCGTCGACGTACCGGTCGACGAACGTGAGGGCACCGGGCAGGCCGAGGACGTAGTCGCGGACGGGCGCGTCCCGGCCGGACAGGTGCCGCAGCTCGGTGATCCAGTACGGGTTGGCGAGGAAACGCACGTCGGCGACGTGGTCGGCGTCGAGCGGGATGCCGTACTTGAACCCGAAGGACATGACGGACACACGCAGCACGTCGGGCGTCGCGCCGGCGACGACCTCGCGGACCTGCCGGGCGAGGTCGTGCACGTTGAGGTCGGACGTGTCGATCACCGTGTCCGACCGCTCGCGCATGTCGCCGAGGACGGCGCGCTCGGTCGTGATGCCGTCGAGGATCGTGCCGTCGCCCTGCAGCGGGTGCGGGCGCCGGACCTGCTCGTAACGGCGCACGAGGACCTCGTCCGACGCGTCGAGGAACAGGATCCGGTAGTCGACGCCGGCGGCGCGCAGGCCGTCGAGGACCTGGCGCACATCGGCGAAGAACTCGCGGCCGCGCACGTCGACGACGGCGGCGAGACGCTGCGCGCGCTCCCCCGAGACGCCGCTGGTCAGCATGCCGACGAGGTGCGTGAGCATCTGCGCGGGCAGGTTGTCCACGACGTACCAGTCGAGGTCCTCGAGCACGGCGGCGGCTCGCGTGCGCCCCGCACCGGACATGCCGGTGATGATGAGGAGCTGCGGGGCGGTGCGGCGCGGGCCCTCGGTCGCGGCCTCGATCGCGGGGATGCCGGCAGGGACGGTGATCGGCGACGGCTCGTCGGTCATGACCTCAGCATGCCAGCCTCGTCGCCGTCGGCGACGTCCGCCACGTCGGGGGCGTCCGACCCGGTCGTGACCGGACGCGCCGCGGTGTCCCCGGCCAGGGCGGCGACGACGGCGGCGGCCGTGCGCTCTCCCATGCCCTGCACGGTCGCGATCTCCTCCGCGGAGGCCGCACGCAGCCGCTTGACGCTCCCGAAATGGCGCAGCAGCGCCGCCTGCCGCGCCGGGCCGAGGCCCGGGACGTCGTCCAGGACGGACGCGGTCATGCCCTTGCTGCGGCGGCGGCGGTGCGCGGTGATCGCGAAACGGTGGGCCTCGTCACGCAGGCGCTGCAGAAGGTACAGGCCCTCGGAGCTGCGCTGCAGGATGACCGGGTAGTCGTCGCCCGGCAGCCAGACCTCCTCGAGCCGCTTCGCGAGACCGCACAGCGCGACGTCGTCGATCCCGAGCTCCGCCATCGCGGCCGCGGCGGCCGCGACCTGCGGCTGGCCGCCGTCGACAACGATGAGGTTCGGCGGGTACGCGAACCTCTGCGGCCGTCCCGTGGTCTCGTCGACCGGGCCGGACCGGCGCGGCGCGTCGTCCTCGTCGTCCGCGCCGATGCCGAGCTCGACGTCGCCCGCGGCGGAGCGCTCCGCGAGATACCGCCGGAACCGGCGCGTGATGACCTCGTGCATCGCAGCCGTGTCGTCGCGCGCCCCCTCGCCGTCGGGACCGCGCAGGTTGAACAGGCGGTACTCGCTCTTGCGGGCGAGCCCGTCCTCGAACACGACCATGGACGCCGACTGGTACGTGCCCTGGTTGTGGGACACGTCGAAGCACTCGATGCGCAGCGGGGCCGACGCGAGGTCGAGCGCCTCCTGGATCTCCCGCAGCGCCTGGCTGCGGGTCGTGAGGTCGCCCGCTCGGCGCGTGCGGTGCAGGACCAGCGCGTGCTCGGCGTTGCGCTGCACGGTTGCCGCGAGCTCGCGCTTGTCACCCCGCTGCGCGACCCGGACCTGCACGCGCGACCCGCGCATGCCGCCGAGCCAGTCCTGCACCTGCTCGACGTCGGGCGGCAGGATGGGCACGAGGACCTCGCGGGGCACAGAGGCGGTGCCCGCGTCGTCGTCGGTGCCGTACACCTGCTGCAGCAGGTGCTCGACGAGCTCGCCGTCCGTGACGTCCTCGACCTTCTCGACGACCCACCCGCGCTGGCCGCGGATGCGCCCGTCGCGGACGTGGAACACCTGCACCGCCGCCTCGAGCTCGTCGCCCGCCAGAGCGAAGATGTCGGCGTCGGTGCCGTCCTTGAGGACGACCGCGTTGCGCTCGGTTGCCTTCTCGAGCGTCGCGATGTCGTCGCGCAGGCGCGCAGCCTGCTCGTAGTCGAGCTCGGCGGCGGCCTCCTTCATGCGGGCGGTCAGGCGGCGCGTGAAGCGGGCGGTGTCGCCCGCCATGAAGTCGCAGAAGTCCTGCGCGAGCGCGTGGTGGTCCTCGGGCGAGATCCGGCCGACGCACGGTGCGGAGCACTTGTCGATGTACCCGAGGAGGCACGGCCGGCCCTGCTGGTGCGCCCGCTTGAAGACGCCCGCGGAGCAGGTGCGGACCGGGAAGACGCGCAGCAGCAGGTCGACGGTCTCGCGGATCGCCCACGCGTGCGCGTACGGCCCGAAGTAGCGGGTGCCCTTGCGCTTGGCGCCGCGCATCACCTGGACGCGGGGGAAGGCGTCGGCCATCGTGACCGCGAGGTACGGGTACGACTTGTCGTCGCGGTACTTGACGTTGAACCGCGGGTCGAACTCCTTGATCCACGTGTACTCGAGGGCGAGCGCGGCGACCTCGGTCGGCACGACGGTCCACTCGACCGACGCCGCCGTGGTCACCATCTGCTGGGTGCGCGGATGCAGCCCGTGGACGTCCTGGAAGTAGCTCGACAGGCGCGAGCGCAGGCTCTTGGCCTTGCCGACGTAGATGACCCGACCGTGCTCGTCGCGGAAGCGGTACACCCCGGGGCTGTCGGGGAGCTCCCCCGGGGCGGGCCGGTACGTGGCGGGATCAGCCATGGTGCCGAGCGTAGTTCGGGGTGCCGACGTGCCCGTGCGGGCAGGTCGCGCCGACCGTCCGGGACGAGCGGCGACGGTCGGTGCACGGGGCGGTGCCGCGGGCTACCGTGGGCCGATGGGCCCCCTGCACACGTACTCGATCGACGTGACCTGGACCGGAGCGGGGACGCGCGGGACGGCGAGCTACACGTCGTACAGCCGCGACCACGACGTGCAGATCGGCAGCAAGCCGCCGCTGCCCGGCTCGTCCGACCCGGCGTTCCGCGGTGACCCGTCCCGGTACTCGCCCGAGGAGCTCTTCGTCGCGTCGATCGCGCAGTGCCACATGCTGTGGTTCCTGCACCTGGCCGCCGCCGCAGGTGTCGTGGTCGTGGCGTACACCGACGAGGCGGTCGGGACGATGCGTGTGGAGTCGGCCGGTCACGGTCAGTTCACGGAGGTCGTCCTGCGCCCGCGCGTCACCGTGGCGCGCGGCAACCACCTGCCGGACGGGTCGGCGGTGTCCGATGCCGTCCTGGCCGGCCTGCACCATGCGACGCACGAGCACTGCTTCATCGCCCGGTCGGTCAACTTCCCCGTGCGGCACGAGCCTGTCCCGCTGCGCGTCGCCGCCCCGGTCGGCGCCACCCCGACCTCGGGCTGACGTCGGGCCCCGGCTCGACGAGGCGGCGACGAGCGCGCCACGACCCGCGACGGCGCCGCCAGGACGGGTGTCGGGGCGAGCGTCGGGCAGAGCGTCACCGAGAGGTCGCTCGACGAGGCGGACGTCCCCGGTCAGGCCGTCGCCCTCTCGCGCTCGCGGACCGGCTCGTCCTGGACGTCGCCGTCGAGGACCTCGGCGAGGAACCGGCCGGTGTGGCTGGCCTTCACCCGGGCGACGTGCTCGGGCGTGCCCTGCGCGACGACGGTGCCGCCACCGCTGCCGCCCTCGGGGCCCATGTCGACCACCCAGTCGGCGTTCTTGATGACGTCGAGGTTGTGCTCGATGACGAGGACGCTGTTGCCCTTGTCGACGAGCGACTGCAGGACGCCGAGGAGCTTGCGGATGTCCTCGAAGTGCAGACCGGTCGTGGGCTCGTCGAGCACGTAGATCGTGCGGCCCGTGGACCGCCGCTGGAGCTCAGCGGCGAGCTTGACGCGCTGTGCCTCGCCACCCGACAGGGTGGGGGCGGGCTGGCCGAGCCGGACGTAGCCGAGGCCGACGTCGACGAGCGTGCGCAGGTGCCGCGAGATCGCGGGGACGGCGGCGAAGAACTCCGCGGCCTCCTCGATGGGCATCGCGAGCACGTCGGCGACGGTCTTGCCCTTGAAGTGCACCTCGAGCGTCTCGCGGTTGTACCGGGCGCCGTGGCACACCTCGCACGGCACGTAGACGTCGGGCAGGAAGTTCATCTCGATCTTCAGGGTGCCGTCGCCCGAGCACGCCTCGCAGCGGCCGCCCTTGACGTTGAAGGAGAACCGCCCGGGCGTGTAGCCGCGGACCTTGGCCTCGGTGGTCTCTGCGAAGAGGCGACGGACGTGGTCCCAGACGCCGGTGTACGTCGCGGGGTTCGAGCGCGGGGTCCGCCCGATCGGGCCCTGGTCGACGTGCACGACCTTGTCGAGGTGCTCGAGGCCGGTGACGCGCTTGTGCCGTCCGGCGACCTGCCGGGCGCCGTTGAGCTCGTTGGCGAGGACCGTGTAGAGGATGGAGTTGACGAGCGTCGACTTGCCCGAGCCCGACACGCCCGTGATCGCGGTGAGGGTGCCGAGCGGGAAGGACACGTCGATGCCGCGCAGGTTGTGCTCGCGGGCGCCGACGACGGTGAGCTGCTTCTTCGGGTCGGTGGGGCGCCGCTCGGCGGGCATCGGGATGGACCGGCGGCGCGACAGGTAGGCGCCGGTGACCGACTCGGGGGCCTTCAGCAGGCCCTCGAAGTCGCCGGAGTGCACGACGCGGCCGCCGTGCTCCCCTGCGCCGGGGCCGATGTCGACGATCCAGTCGGCGGTCCGGATGGTGTCTTCGTCGTGCTCGACGACGATGAGCGTGTTGCCGAGGTCGCGCAGGCGCGTGAGCGTGTCGATGAGGCGGCGGTTGTCCCGCTGGTGCAGGCCGATGCTCGGCTCGTCGAGGACGTAGAGCACGCCGACGAGGCCGGACCCGATCTGCGTCGCGAGCCGGATCCGCTGGGCCTCGCCGCCGGAGAGCGTCGCGGCGGGGCGGGTCAGCGAGAGGTAGTCGAGGCCGACGTCGAGCAGGAAGCCAAGGCGGGCCTGGATCTCCTTGAGGACCTGGGCGGCGATGGCGCGCTCGCGCTCGCCGAGCTCGAGCTGGTCGAGGAACGCGCGGGCCTCGCGGATCGGCAGGTCGCAGACCTGGGCGATGGACTTGCCGCCGACGCGGACGGCGAGGACCTCGGGCTTGAGTCGCGCGCCGGAGCAGACCGGGCACGGGACCTCACGCATGTAGGCCTCGTACTTCTCCTTGCTCCAGTCCGACTCGGTCTCGGAGTGGCGGCGCTCGAGGAACGTGATGACGCCCTCGAAGCCGGTCGAGTAGGACCGCTCGCGGCCCCACCGGTTCTTGTAGCGGACCTTGACCTCGTGGTTCTGGCCGAACAGGACGGCGTCCCTGGCCCGCTGCGGCAGGGCGCGCCACGGCACGGTGGTCGAGAAGCCCATGTCCTGGGCGAGGGCGCCGAGGACCCGCGTGAAGTACTCGCTCGACACCTGCGCCCACGGGGCGACCGCGCCCTCGTCGAGCGAGAGGTCCTCGTCCGGCACGACGAGGTCGGGGTCGACCTCGAGGCGCGAGCCGATGCCGGTGCACTCGGGGCACGCGCCGTACGGGGCGTTGAAGGAGAACGTGCGGGGCTCGATCTCGTCGAGGGTCAGCACGTGGTCGTTCGGGCAGGCGCGGTTCTCCGAGAACCGGCGCTCGCGCGTCGGGTCGTCCGTGTCGGCGTCGACGAGCTCGATGACGAGCAGGCCGCCGGCGAGGCCGAGCGCGGTCTCGACGGAGTCGGTCAGGCGACGCTGGACGCCGTCGCGCGCGACGAGGCGGTCGACGACGACCTCGATGTCGTGCTTGAGCTTCTTCTCCAGGGTCGGCGGCTCGGTGAGCTGCACGACCTCGCCGTCGACGCGGGCGCGGGAGAAGCCCTTGCCCTGGAGCTCCTTGAAGAGGTCCGCGTACTCGCCCTTGCGGCCGCGCACGACGGGCGCGAGCACCTGGTAGCGGGTGCCCTCGGGGAGCTCGAGGAGCCGGTCGACGATCTGCTGCGGGGTCTGCGCGGTGACGCGCTCACCGCACTCCGGGCAGTACTGCGTGCCCGCGCGGGCGAAGAGCAGGCGCAGGTAGTCGTAGACCTCGGTGATCGTCCCGACCGTCGACCGCGGGTTGCGGTTGGTCGACTTCTGGTCGATCGACACCGCGGGCGACAAGCCCTCGATGAAGTCGACGTCGGGCTTGTCCATCTGCCCGAGGAACTGCCGCGCGTACGCGGACAGCGACTCGACGTACCGCCGCTGCCCCTCCGCGAAGATGGTGTCGAAGGCGAGCGACGACTTGCCCGAGCCGGACAGTCCCGTGAACACGATGAGCTTGTCGCGCGGGAGGTCGAGGTCGACGTTGCGGAGGTTGTGCTCGCGGGCGCCCTGCACCACCAGTCGATCATTCACGGCGGGAAGTCTACGTGCCGCCACCGACAATCGCACACCTGTTCGACGTGAGCGGAACCCGGTGCTCCGCGTGCCGCCCGGTCGCGGGCACCGCATCCTGGGACCCCATGGACGCCACACCCGACGCCCCCGCCCCCCGTCCCGCCCCTGCACGCGCCCCCGGTCGCACCCCCGGCGACGAGGCCGCACCGATCTCCGAGTACGCCGCGCTGGGCGACGGCCGGTCCGTCGCGCTCGTGTCCCGCTTCGGGTCCGTCGACTGGCTGTGCCTCCCGGCGTTCGACAGCGCCGCGTGCTTCTCGCGCCTGCTCGGGACGTCCGACCACGGCCGCTGGCTGCTCACCGTGGCGCACGCCACCGACGTGCGGCGCCGCTACCTGGACGACTCGTTCGTGCTGGAGACGACGTACACGACGCCGACCGGGACCGCGGTCGTCGTCGACGCGATGCCCATGGCCGACGGGCGCGCCGACCTGGTGCGGCGCGTCGAGTGCACGGACGGGACCGTCGAGGTGCGGCACGAGTGGGTGGTGCGGTTCGGGTACGGCGCCATCGAGCCGTGGGTGCACCGCCTGAGCGACGACGAGGGCGAGCCGGCGATCCGAGCGGTCGCCGGGCCCGACGCGCTGCTGCTGCGCGGCGACAGGCTGCCCCGCCCGTCGGACCACCGGCACCGCGACGAGTTCACGCTCGCGGCCGGCGAGGCCGTCGACCTCGCCCTCACGTGGACCCCGTCGTGGGAGCCGCTCCCGCCGCGGCTGAGCGTGCCCGACCGGCTCGACCGCACGCGCGTCCTGTGGGGGCTGTGGGCCCGCTCCGCCGAGTACGAGGGGTCCTACCGGGAGGCGGTCGTCCGGTCCCTGCTCGTCCTGCGCCTGCTCACCGACGTCGAGACCGGCGGCATCGTCGCCGCCGCGACGACGTCGCTGCCCGAGGACTTCGGGGGCGAGCGCAACTGGGACTACCGGTACTGCTGGCTGCGGGACGCCGCGATGACGCTCGAGGCGCTGCTCGAGCACGGCTACCGCGAGGAGGCGACCGCGTGGCGCGACTGGCTGCTGCGCGCGGTCGCGGGCGACCCGGCGGACCTGCAGATCATGTACCGCGTCGACGGCGGCCGTGACCTGCCCGAGCGCACGCTCGACCACCTCCCCGGCTACGCCGGGTCACGGCCGGTCCGGGTCGGGAACGCGGCCGTCGGCCAGGTCCAGAACGACGTCCTCGGCGAGGTCATGTGCGCGCTCGAGCTCGCGCGGCAGTCCGGGCTGCCCGACAGCGCCGACTCGTGGTCGCTGCAGCGCCACCTCGTCGAGGAGCTCCTCACCCACTGGCGCGACCCCGACCGTGGCATCTGGGAGGTCCGCGGCGACCCGCAGCACTTCACGCACTCCAAGGTGATGTCCTGGGCCGCGGTCGACCGTGCCGTCCAGGCGGTGGAGGTGCACGGGCTCGACGGACCTGTCGAGCGGTGGCGCGCCGCCCGCGACGAGATCCACGCCGACGTCCTCGCGCACGGCTGGGACGAGGAGCGCGGCACGTTCGTGCAGGCCTACGGAGCGAAGCACACCGACGCCGCCCTCCTGCAGATCCTGCAGGTCGGCTTCCTGCCGCCCGACGACCCGCGCCTGCGCTCGACCGTCGCCGCCGTCCGGGCCGACCTCGAGATCGCCCCCGGGCTGCTGCGGCGCTACCCCACCAGCCGCACCGACGACGGCCTGCAGGGCGGCGAGCACGCCTTCCTCGCCTGCTCGTTCTGGCTCGCCGACGCGCTCGCGCGCCTCGACGACGTCGACGAGTCCACCGCGCTGCTCGACGACCTCACCGCGCTCGCGAACGACGTCGGGCTCCTCGCCGAGCAGTACGACCCCACCGGACGGCGCATGGCCGGCAACGTGCCGCAGGCGCTGTCGCACCTCGCCCTGGTCCGCGCCGTGCACAGCCACGACCTCGCGCTCGAACGCGCGGGACTGCGCCACCGGGTCGGGAGAGGATGAGGTCGTGACGTACACGGGCGACGTGCAGCGCGACGGCCCCACGGCCGTGCGCGTCCTCGACGAGATCGAGATCCGCAAGGTCAGCGTCGGCCCCATGGACAACGACGCCTACCTGCTCACGTGCCGCCGGCAGCACGCCCAGGTGCTCGTCGACGCCGCCGACGACGCCGACCGGCTCCTCGCCCTCGTCCGCGAGGGCTCCCCCGCCGCCCGGCTCGACCTCGTCGTCACGACCCACCAGCACGCCGACCACCACCGGGCGCTCGCCTCCGTCGTGGCCGTCACCCGCACGACCGTCGCCGCCGGCGCCGAGGACGCCCCCGCCGTCGAGGCCGCGACCGGCGTGACCGTGCACCGCCCCCTGCGCCACGGCGACGTGCTCACCGTCGGCCACCTCACGCTCGAGGTCGTCGGCCTGCGCGGGCACACCGACGGGTCCGTCGCGCTCGTCTACCGCGAGCCCGAGCACGTCGCCGCACCCGGCGCCGTCACCGGCCGCGCGCACGTCTTCACCGGCGACTCACTCTTCCCCGGCGGGGTCGGCAACACCGGCGGCGACCCCGCCCGGTTCACCCGGCTCCTCGACGACGTCACCGCGCGCCTCTTCGACCGGTTCGGCGACGACACCTGGGTCTACCCCGGGCACGGACGCGACACGACCCTCGGCGCGGAACGTCCCCACCTCGACGAGTGGCGCGCCCGCGGCTGGTGACCGCCCCGCGACGGCACGCCGCCTCGCCCGCTACTCCTCGACCGGCCCCAGCACCGACGTCGCGACCGTCGCGTGCGCCGACTCGTCGTCCGACGGGTGGAACATCCCCGCCAGGACGTCCCGGTACAACCGCCCCAGCTCGCTGCCCGTGAAGTACGAGCCGCCGCCCGACACCCGGATCGCCAGGTCCACGACCGTCCGTGCCGACTCCGTCGCCCGCACCTTGAGACCGACCAGCTGCGCGAACCACCGCGCCCCGTGGTCCACCCGCTCGTCGACGTCCCGCGCCAGCGCGAACACCTGCAGCTCCGCACCGTCCTGCACCAGCGCCGCCTCGGCGACCTTCCACCGGATGTCCGGGTCCTGCGCGTACGGCCGGCCGTCGTACTTCATCGACGTCCGACGACGCGTCGCCGCCGCACCGACCTCCAGCGCACGGCGCCCGATGCCCGTGTACACCGCCGCGAGCAGCACCTCGAACACCGCGAACAACGCGAAGACGAACGGGTCACCGCTCGGCCCCGGCGGCAGGCGGCGGTACACCCGGTCCGCCGGGGCGAGCGCACCGTCGAGCACCGTCGTCGCCGACTGCGTCGCCCGCATCCCCAGCGTGTCCCAGTCGTCCCGCGCCGTCGCACCCCCGTCCGCACGCGACACGACACCGTGCACCAGACGCGGGTCGTCCGGGTCCGAGTCGTCCAGCCCGAACGTCGCGAGCCGCGTCCACACCGGCGACAACGACGTGAAGATCTTCGTGCCGAAGTACCGGTACCCCCCGTCGGGCTGCCGCTCCGCCCGCGTGCGCGACCCGAACATCACCAGGTCGTTGCCCGCCTCCGAGTTCCCGAACGCGAAGACCTCCCCCTGCGCCGCGTCGGACAGCACGAACTCGAACGCCTCGTCGCCCCGGTCCACCAGCAGCGCCGCCAGACCCGTCACCACGAGGTGCATGTTGACCGCCAGCGCCGTCGCCGGCGCCGCACCCGCCAGCCGCACCTGCTCCCGCGCGACCTCCTCCAGCGTCAGACCCGCACCACCGAGACGCTCCGGCACGAACGCCGTCAGGTACCCCACCGCGACCAGATCCGCCAGGTCGTCGTGCGGGAACGTGTTGTCCCGGTCGTGACCCGGCGCGCGCTCGCGGATCCTCTCCAGCAGGTCGTCGGTCAGGAGCGTGCGCAGCGGGCGGGCCATCCCGCCACTCTGCCACCCGCCCCACCATGCCTGCGGCAGGATGGGCGCATGCCGACCTATGCCGTGCGCTACACCTACGACGAGCGCACCGACGTGCGCGACGCCGTCCGCCCCGAGCACCGCGACTACCTCCGCGGGCTCGCCGACCAGGGGCTGCTCCTCGGCTCCGGCCCGTTCACCGACGGCGACCCCGGCGCCCTGCTCGTCTTCCGCACCGACGACCGCGACGCGCTCGCGGCCCTCCTCGCGGCCGACCCGTTCGCACGCGAGGGGATCGTCGCCGCGACGGACGTCCGCGGCTGGGACGTGGTCATCGGCCCGTGGAGCCAGGCCTGACGGCTCGTCCGCCACGCACGACGGCGCCCGGGTCCCCCACTGCTGGGGCCCGGGCGTCGTCGTGTGCTGAGCGGTGTCAGGCGTCGGTGCGGCTCGCCTCGAGGCGGGCGTCGTTGCGCGTCTTGACCAGGCTCGCGACGGTGGCGACCGCGAGCGTGCCGAGGATGACGGTGAGCGACAGCCAGATCGGGATCTCGGGCGCCCACTCGACGGGCTCGCCGCCGTTGATGAACGGCAGCTCGTTGACATGCAGCGCGTGCAGGACGAGCTTGATGCCGATGAAGCCGAGGATGACCGACAGGCCCTGCGACAGGTAGACGAGCCGGTCGAGCAGGCCGCCGATGAGGAAGTAGAGCTGGCGCAGGCCGAGCAGCGCGAACGCGTTGGCCGTGAAGACGATGTACGGCTCCTCGGTGAGGCCGTAGATCGCGGGGATCGAGTCGAGCGCGAACAGGATGTCGGTCGAGCCGATCGCGACCATGACGACGAGCATCGGCGTGAAGAACCGCTTGCCGTCGATGCGGACGGTCAGCTTGTCGCCGTGGTACTGCTCGGTCGTCGGCACGAGGCGCTTGAAGAGGCGGACGGCGATGCCGTCGCCGGCCTTGTCGTCCTCCACGTGGTCGGGGTCGTGGTGCTCGCGCGCCAGCTTGACGGCCGTGTACACGAGGAACGCGCCGAAGATGTAGAAGACCCAGGAGAACTGCTCGATCGCGGCGGCGCCGGCGAGGATGAAGACGGTGCGCAGCACGAGGGCGATGACGACGCCGACCAGCAGGACCTTCTGCTGGTACTCCCGGGGTACCGCGAACTTCGTCATGATGATGAGGAAGACGAAGAGGTTGTCGACCGAGAGGCTCTTCTCGGTGACGTACCCGGCGAAGTACTCGGTGCCGAAGTCCCAGCCGGACACGATCCCCAGGCCGATGCCGAAGACCACCGCGAGGCCGATGTAGAACAGCGACCAGCGCACGGACTCCTGGAAGGAGGGCGCGTGCGGGGTGCGCACGTGGGCGTAGAAGTCGAAGATGACGAGCCCGAGGACTCCGGCGGCGGTGACCGCCCACACCCAGCCAGTGACGTCCATGAAGATACCTACCTCCGGTACGGGAACAAGGTCGAGTACCGAAGGTCTCCCCCACCCGACTGGTCGGGCCGAGCGTCCCGGGGACCGCTGGGTCCCGTGCTGACGACACGCTCGCTCGTGGGGTACTCCCCTTCAGAGTGGCCAGCGTAAGTGACCAAGGGCCCAGGAGCACCACGCCACGGCCGACTGTGTGCGGCGTCACATGCGAACGCATGGACCGGTCCGCCGACGGCGTGCCGGGAGCCGAGCCGAGCGGTCAGGCGGTCGCGGCCTGCATCTGCCGGAGCTCCTTCTTGAGGCCGGAGATCTCGTCACGCAGTCGCGCCGCGAGCTCGAACTGCAGCTCTCCCGCCGCGCCGTGCATCTGGTCGGTCAGGTCCTGGATGAGCCCGGCGAGCTCGCCTGCCGCCGCACCGGCGAGCCGGGTGCGCTCGTCACGCGGCGCGCCCTTCGACCCGAAGCCCGGCACGGGAGCCTTGCCGCGGCTCGACTGCCGACCCGCACCGCCCAGCAGCTCGGCCGTGTCGGCGTCCTCGCGGGCCAGCAGGTCGGTGATGTCGCCGATCTTCTTGCGCAGCGGCGTCGGGTCGATGCCGTGCTCGGTGTTGTAGGCGATCTGCTTCTCCCGGCGACGGTTCGTCTCCTCGATGGCGATCTGCATCGCGGCCGTGATCTTGTCCGCGTACATGTGGACCTGGCCCGACACGTTGCGGGCGGCACGACCGATCGTCTGGATGAGCGACTTGCCCGACCGCAGGAAGCCCTCCTTGTCGGCGTCGAGGATCGCGACGAGCGACACCTCGGGCAGGTCGAGACCCTCGCGGAGCAGGTTGATGCCGACCAGGACGTCGTACTCCCCGAGTCGCAGCTCGCGCAGCAGCTCGACGCGGCGCAGCGTGTCGACCTCCGAGTGCAGGTACCGGACCCGGACGCCCTTCTCCAGGAAGTAGTCCGTGAGGTCCTCGGCCATCTTCTTCGTCAGGGTCGTGACCAGGACGCGCTCGTCCTTCTCGACGCGCTCGTGGATCTCGCCGAGCAGGTCGTCGATCTGGCCCTTCGTCGGCTTCACGACGACCTCGGGGTCGATCAGCCCGGTCGGTCGGATGATCTGCTCCACCACGCCGTCCGCCATGGACAGCTCGTAGTCGCCCGGCGTCGCCGACAGGTACACCGTCTGACCGATGCGCTCGACGAACTCCTCCCAGCGCAGCGGCCGGTTGTCGGTCGCGCTCGGCAGCCGGAAGCCGTGCTCGACGAGCGCGCGCTTGCGCGACATGTCGCCCTCGAACATCGCGCCGATCTGCGGGACGGTCACGTGCGACTCGTCGATGACCAGCAGGAAGTCCTCGGGGAAGAAGTCGAGGAGCGTGTTGGGCGCCGAGCCGGCGGTGCGGCCGTCGATGTGCCGCGAGTAGTTCTCGATGCCGGAGCACGAGCCGATCTGGCGCATCATCTCGATGTCGTAGGTGGTGCGCATGCGCAGCCGCTGGGCCTCGAGGAGCTTGTTCTGCTTCTCCAGCTCGTCGAGGCGCGCCTCGAGCTCGAGCTCGATGCCCGTGATCGCCCGCTCCATCCGCTCGGGGCCGGCGACGTAGTGGGTCGCCGGGAAGATCATCATCTGCTCCTCGCTGCGGACGACGTCGCCCGTGAGCGGGTGCAGGGTCGCGATGGCCTCGATCTCGTCGCCGAAGAACTCGATCCGGATCGCGAGCTCCTCGTACATCGGGATGATCTCGACCGTGTCGCCGCGGACCCGGAACGTCCCGCGCGTGAACGCCAGGTCGTTGCGCGTGTACTGCATCTGCACGAACCGCCGCAGCAGCTGGTCGCGGTCGATCTGCTGCCCGACGTTCAGCGTGACCATCCGGTCGACGTACTCCTGCGGGGTGCCGAGGCCGTAGATGCAGCTCACCGACGCCACCACGACGACGTCCCGGCGGGTCAGCAGCGAGCTCGTGGCGGAGTGCCGCAGGCGCTCCACCTCGTCGTTGATCGACGAGTCCTTCTCGATGTAGGTGTCCGTCTGCGCGATGTACGCCTCGGGCTGGTAGTAGTCGTAGTACGACACGAAGTACTCGACCGCGTTGTTCGGCAGGAGCTCCCGGAACTCGGTCGCGAGCTGCGCGGCGAGCGTCTTGTTGGGCGCCATGACGAGCGTGGGTCGCTGGACCTGCTCGATGAGCCACGCCGTCGTCGCGGACTTGCCGGTTCCCGTCGCGCCGAGCAGCACGACGTCCTTCTCCCCCGCGTTGACCCGTCGGGTGAGGTCGGCGATCGCCTGGGGCTGGTCGCCCGAGGGCGAGTACTCGGAGATCACCTCGAACGGTGCGACGGTCCGCTGCAGCTCGGTCACAGGACGCATGCCCCCACGGTACGTGGCACCACCGACACCCGCCCCGGCCGTCGTCCAGGGCGGTCGTGCCCGCGCGGAGCGCGCAGACCGACCGGGCGTTCCCGCCCGTCGTGCCGCCTCAGGATGGTACACATAGGGGATGCGGATAACGGCACCATCGCAGTTCGCGACGGCGAAGGTCCCGACCCGGCTCCCCGCGCCCGCGCAGCAGCCCGCCCTCGACGGGCTCGCCCCCCTCCCCGAGGCCGCCTGGGCGACCGTCAGCGGCCCCGAGCGGTACGCCCCCCAGCTGCGCCGCCTCGCCGACGCCGCCGTCGCCGCGGGCCTCACGCCCACGGACCTCTCCTCCCCCGCGGGCCCGTGGGGAAAGCAGACGGGGATGGACCACCTCGGCGACGTCCGCGGCTGGAAGCCCGCCACGCGCGCGCTCTACGGCAAGGTCGCCCGCTACGCCGGCATCGCACTGCCCCAGCCGCACACGCCCGAGCCCGCCGTGCGCCGCCTCGACCTCGCCTGGCTGCTGCGCGCCGCCCCCACCGACGTCGACGACCTCGACGCGATCCGCGCCCGCGCCTGGCTCGCCGTCGCCGTGCACTGGCCCGCACCGCTCCCCCAGTGGGCGGCGCTGCGCCGTGAGCACGTCTCCACGACGCCCGACGGCCACGTCGCGATCGTCGCCCCCACCGCCCACGACGCCGCCCGCCACCACCCTGTCGGGGTCGGCGACGAGGCCGCCCGCGCGTGGCTCACCGGCACGGTGTCCGTCCCGGCCGCCGCCGCGTGGGAGACGTGGGACCGGACCCGTGACCGCGACCCGCGTCTCGCCGCGAGCCCGTGGGCGCTCGCCGCGCTGGTCCCCGGTCGGCTGCCCGGCTCGGCCGTGGGCGACCCCCTGTCCGTCCGCGGGCTCCAGGCGGCGTTCGGGCGGCACGCGGCGCGCGCGGCCGTCGTCGTCCAGCTCGCCGGCCGGGACGACCTCGCCCGCGCCTACGGCGCTCTCTCGTACGACACCGTGCGCCGGCTGGCGCAGACGGGCGGCTGGACCGCGGACGGGCTGCAGGTGCCGCGCGGGCTCGTGCGCGCGTCACGGCTCCCCGCCACCGCGACCGACCCCGACCGGCCAGCGCGACGTGGCACCGTGCGCGAGGCACGCCCCTCGCCTGGCACCGCCGTCGGAGGCGGGTCCGGCCGGGCGTCAGGACAGGGCGCCCGCTGACACCCGCACGACCGTCTCCGTGCGCACCGCCGCCCCCACCAGCGCGACCAGGGCACGCGCGACGTCCACCGTCGCGAGCGTCGGGCCGTCCCCGACCTGCTCCGGCGCCCGAGGGACGTGCACGAAGCCGCTGCGGACCTCGGGACGTGCGGCGAGCAGGTGCTGCAGCGCGTAGAACGTGGCGTTGCAGACGTACGTCCCGGCGGTTCCCGACACCTCGGCCGGCACGCCGGCGTCGCGGGCCGCCAGCACGCACGCCTTGACGGGCAGCGTCGCGAAGAAGGCCACGGGCGCCCCGGCGATCACGGGGACGTCGACGGGTGCGGACCCGTCCGCGTCCGGGATCCGCGCGTCGATGACGTTGACCGCGACGCGCTCCACGCCGACGGCCGCCCGTCCCCCGGCCTCGCCGACGCAGAGGACCACGTCCGGCTCGACCTCGGCCACGGCGGTCCGCAGCTCCTGGCGGGCGCGCCGGAACGACACGGGGAGGCGGCGCACGACCAGCTCGACGTCGGCGTCGTCCCAGGCGTCACGCACGACGGCGACGGCCTCCCACGACGCGTTGAGGGCCTGTCCGTCGAACGGCTCGAACCCGGTCAGCAGGACGCGGGTCACGGGGTCTCGGCCGCGATCTCGTCCGCGGCCTCCACCTCGAGCCGGTCCCACAGCTCGTCGACCTGGCCGCGCAGGTCGGCGTCGCTGCCGGTGCCGTCGAGGACGACGTCGGCGACCGCGAGGCGCGCGTCGTCGGCGGCCTGGGCGGCGACCCGGGCCTCGGCGTCCTCGCGCGACATGCCGCGCAGCCGCACGAGCCGCTCGACCCGCAGGACGGCGGGCGCGTGCACGACGACGAGGACGTGGAAAGCGTCGGCCTGACCGGTCTCGACGAGCAGCGGGATGTCGTGGACGACGACCGCACCGTGGTCGACGACGGCGGCGGCCGCCTCCCGCTCGGCGGCGAGGCGCCGCACGACGGGGTGCACGATGGCGTCCAGGCGTGCGCGTGCCGCGGGGTCGGCGAACACGATCGCCGCGAGGGCGGGACGGTCGAGCGTCCCGTCGGCCGCGAGCACGCCCGGCCCGAACTCCTCGACCACGGCGTCGAGGCCCGCGGTCCCCGGCGCGACGGCCTCGCGGGCCAGCTCGTCGGAGTCGATGACGACCGCCCCGAGCTCGCGCAGTCGCTGGGCCGCGACGGACTTGCCGGCCGCGATCCCCCCGGTCAACCCGATGCGTTGCATGCGCCCATCCTGCCGGACACGGCGCGGGTGGGCGCGGCGCGAGATCGACGCGGGCCGAAACCGCGCGAGGTCCACGCACGCCGACGGGCCGGCCACCCGAGGGTGACCGGCCCGTCGATCGAGCTCACCGGGGACGAGCCCCGGACGAGATCAGTTGCCCGTGAGCTTCTCGCGCAGGGCGGCCAGCGCCTCGTCGGACGCGAGGGTGCCGGTGGCCTCCTCGGTGGACGACGAGTACGTCGACGGCGTGCTGCCGCCACCGCTGCTGCTGCTGCCCGTCTCCGAGGTCGCGGCCTCGGCGTCGGCCTTCGCGGCGTCGGCGACCTGCTTGCGGTGCGCCTCCCAGCGCTCGTGCGCGGCCGCGTACTGGGCCTCCCACGTCTCGCGCTGCGACTCGAAGCCCTCGAGCCACTCGTTGGTGGTCGGGTCGAAGCCCTCGGGGTACTTATAGTTGCCGGCCTCGTCGTACTCCGCCGCCATGCCGTACAGCGCGGGGTCGAAGTCCTCCGACGCCGGGTCGAAGCCCTCGTTCGCCTGCTTGAGCGACAGCGAGATGCGGCGACGCTCGAGGTCGATGTCGATGACCTTGACGAAGACGTCGTCGCCGACCTGGACGACCTGCTCCGGGATCTCGACGTGGCGCACGGCCAGCTCCGAGATGTGCACGAGGCCCTCGATGCCGTCCTCGACGCGCACGAACGCACCGAACGGGACGAGCTTGGTGACCTTGCCGGGGACGACCTGGCCGATGGCGTGCGTCCGGGCGAAGGCCTGCCACGGGTCCTCCTGCGTCGCCTTCAGCGACAGGGAGACACGCTCGCGGTCGAAGTCGACGTCGAGGACCTCGACGGTGACCTCCTGGCCGACCTCGACGACCTCGGACGGGTGGTCGATGTGCTTCCAGGACAGCTCGGAGACGTGCACGAGGCCGTCCACGCCACCCAGGTCGACGAACGCACCGAAGTTGACGATCGAGGACACGACACCGGGCCGGACCTGGCCCTTCTGCAGCGTCTGCAGGAAGGTCGAGCGGACCTCCGACTGCGTCTGCTCGAGCCACGCACGGCGCGACAGGACCACGTTGTTGCGGTTCTTGTCGAGCTCGATGATCTTGGCCTCGATCTCCTTGCCGACGTACGGCTGGAGGTCGCGGACGCGACGCATCTCCACGAGCGAGGCGGGCAGGAAGCCGCGCAGACCGATGTCGAGGATGAGGCCGCCCTTGACGACCTCGATGACGGTGCCGGTGACGACGCCGTCCTCCTCCTTGATCTTCTCGATCGTGCCCCACGCGCGCTCGTACTGGGCGCGCTTCTTGGACAGGATCAGCCGGCCTTCCTTGTCCTCCTTCTGGAGGACAAGGGCCTCGACCTCGTCGCCGACCTTGACGACCTCACCGGGGTCCACGTCGTGCTTGATGGACAGCTCACGGGAGGGGATGACGCCCTCGGTCTTGTAGCCGATGTCGAGAAGGACCTCGTCGCGGTCGACCTTGACGATGGTGCCCTCGACGATGTCGCCATCGTTGAAGTACTTGATGGTGGCGTCGATGGCAGCGAGGAAGTCCTCGGCCGAACCGATGTCGTTGACCGCGACCTGCGGGGTGGCGGGCTTCGCGGGGGTGGAGATGCTCATGTAGGGATGGGCTCCGTTGCGGACAGGATGTTGTGCGGACAGGGTGTCGGTGCGGGTGCACCGCTGTGCGTCGTGCGTTCGGTCGTGCTGCGGTGCCCTCACGATCAACACAGGGCGACCTCCGGCCCACGGACGAGGTCCGGGAGCAGGTTCGTGCGAGGTCGTTCCTGGAGGAAGGCGCGCGGCACCGCCGTCCACCCTATCGGGGCAGCGACGGGCGGGTCAAAGCGCCGGGGCGGGCTCAGGCCAGCGCGCGCGCCACCGCGAGAAGCTCGTCGGGCACGTGCTTGACCTTGCCGGCGACCTCGCTCAGCGGGACCAGCTCCACCTTCTCGCCCCGCAGGGCCGTCATGACGTTCGAGCGGCCCTCGGTGATGGCGTCGATCGCCGCGACCCCGAACCGCGACCCGAGGATCCGGTCGGTGGGCGACGGCGTCCCGCCGCGCTGCACGTGGCCGAGCACGGTGACACGCGTGTCGAACCCGGTGCGCTGCTCGATCTCCGCCTTGAGCCGCTCGCCGATCGCGCCCGCGACGATCTCGCCGAACTTGCCGACCTGCGTCTCGTAGTGCATCGACGTGCCCTCGGCCGGCACGGCGCCCTCGGCGACGACCACGATCGAGAAGCTCGCGTGCGCCCGGTGGCGGTGCTTGAGGAACCGCTCGATGCGGTCGATGTCGAACGGCGCCTCGGGCGCGAGGACGAGCTCGGCGCCTCCCGCGATGCCCGACGTCGCGGCGATCCAGCCCGCGTGCCGTCCCATGACCTCGACGATCATGACGCGGTTGTGGCTCTCCGCGGTCGTGTGGATGCGGTCGATCGCGTCGGTCGCGATCGCGACGGCCGTGTCGAAGCCGATCGACTGGTCCGTGCCCCAGACGTCGTTGTCGATGGTCTTGGGGATCGCGACGATCTTCACGCCCGCCTCGGCGACCTTGCTCGCGGCGTGCAGGGTGCCGTCGCCGCCGATGCAGATGAGGGCCTCGATGCGCTCGGCCTCGAGCGTCGCGAGGACCGCGTCGATGCCGCCCTCACCGGCGTGCGGGTGGAACCGCGCCGTGCCGAGCAGCGTGCCGCCGACGGGCAGGACGTTGCGGATGTGCTGGCGCGTCAGCGGCTCCGAGGCACCGTCGACGACGCCCCGCCAGCCGTTGCGGAAGCCGATGATCGAGTGGCCGTACTGCCCCTCGCCGTGCTTGACGACGGCGCGGATCGCGGCGTTGAGGCCGGGGACGTCCCCGCCTCCGGTGAGCAGACCGACACGCACGGGGAACTCCTTCGGCACGACTGGTACGGGGGACGACGTCAGCGCACCGTCGGGCTGCCGTGGTCGCCAGCCTAGTCGTGGCCAGGAGGAACGTCCGTGCCTTCGGTCCCGGTCGGGGCGTCGCCGCCCGGGGTACGTCTCCGCAGGGCGAGCCGCCGACCCGTGCGGAGCGTCAGCCCGCGCGGCCCAGCTCGAGCGTCCGGCCCGGGATCGCCTCCAGCAGGGTCCGCGTGTACGCGGTCTGCGGCGCGTCGAACACCTCGTCCGCGGTGCCCTGCTCGACGATCCGGCCCTGCTCCATCACGCAGACGACGTCCGCGATCTGCCGGACCACGGCGAGGTCGTGGCTGATGAACAGGTACGACAGCCCGAGCCGCTGCTGCAGGTCCGCGAGCAGGTGCAGGATCTGCGCCTGCACGACGACGTCGAGCGCGGAGACCGCCTCGTCGCACACCACGAGCTCCGGGTCGAGGGCGAGCGCGCGGGCGATCGCGACGCGCTGCCGCTGCCCGCCCGACAGCTCGCCCGGGTAGCGGCGCAGCAGCTCGGTCGGCAGGGCGACGTCCTCCATGAGCCGGTGCACGCGCTCGCGCCGCTCGGCGGCGGTGCCGACGCGGTGCGCGCGCAGCGGCTCCTCG